>JADMIO011638323.1_pt1 | contig 86135 bp, 85 predicted proteins | sample 8958161 | NCBI WGS metagenome assembly JADMIO01 (sample SAMN16585339, study PRJNA669376) | soil metagenome | isolation source: Crop rotation soil | place: USA: Cullars Rotation, Alabama | collected 2011 | reverse complement strand
CGCGACAACTTGTCCACGTGGAATTCTAAGCTTAGGATCCCAATGTGCTGGAAAGTGCTATACGAAAAGGGTGAGTTGGGATATTTAGGCGTGCTGGCTAATTATATTCGCGATAAGAAGCATGGGGATAATACCTACTTCAACCGCAATTTTCATATTGAACCAACCAACCTTTGTGTTTATGATTGCAAATTCTGTTCTTATTCAAGGCTGATCAAACAACGCGCAGAGGGTTGGGAGTATACCATGGAAGATATGTTCAACATGGTGAAAAAATACGATAGTGTGCCGGTAACCGAGGTGCATATAGTAGGAGGGGTTTTGCCTCAATATGATGTGCCTTTTTATACTGAACTGTTCAGCAAAATAAAAGCGCATCGCCCTAATTTGCACGTAAAGGCATTAACGCCTGTTGAATACCATTATATCTTCAAAAAAGCTAAAATTGATTATGCCACGGGTATGAAAATGATGAAAGATGCTGGCCTTGAATCAATTCCAGGTGGTGGGGCTGAGATTTTCCATGAAGAGATCCGTGACCAGATTTGTAAGGATAAATGTACCGCCGACCAATGGTTGGAAATACATGAAGAATGGCACAAATTGAGTATGCGATCCAACGCAACTATGCTTTATGGTCATATTGAAAAATTCTGGCACCGGGTTGACCATATGGAACGTTTGCGTCAGTTGCAGGATCGTACAGGTGGTTTCCAGACCTTTATTCCATTAAAATTCCGTAACCAGGATAACCAGATGTCGCATGTGCCGGAAACAACGGTGATTGAGGATTTGCGCAATTACGCCATCGCGCGTATTTACCTGGATAACTTTGATCATATTAAAGCTTACTGGGCAATGATCAGCCGTAATACAGCACAATTATCATTGAATTTTGGTGTAGATGACATTGATGGTACGTTGGACGATACCACAAAAATATATTCAATGGCCGGTGCGGAAGAACAGCATCCGGGCATGAGCACCAAACAATTGGTTGATCTGATTAAACAAGTTGGCCGGAAACCAATTGAGCGTGATACATTATACAATGTAGTGACAGATTATACCGATTTTGAATTTCCTGACGAAGTAAAACCACAATATTATAAGCTGCCGGTGATTAACTAAGCAGCACACTATTAATGATCGAAAAAACTTTATATATCGTTCGCCACGGACAAACAGACCTGAACAAACAAGGTATTGTACAAGGACGCGGGCGCAACACTGATCTCAACGAAGAAGGGCGCCGCCAGGCACAACTATTTCATGATGCTTATAAGAATGTAGCTTTTGATAAGATCTACATTTCTGAATTAAAACGCACGCAACAAAGTATCCAGTCATTTATTGATGACGGACTACCATTTGAAAAATTGTCTGGATTAGACGAGTTGGCATGGGGCGTTTTAGAAGGACAACCAAGCACTCCAGAGAACAAAGCTGCATTTATGAAACTGATGCGAGATTGGCTGGATGGGAAACTTGATAGCAAATTTGAAGGCGGCGAAAGTCCTAATGAAGTAAAGGAAAGACAGCTAGAGGCTTTGAAGGTGATCATGAGTCACCCTGAAGAAAAAACGGTACTCATTTGCATGCATGGCAGGGCCTTACGTTTGTTACTTTGCGTGTTGCAGAATTTGCCTCTTACCGAAATGGAGAACTTCCCGCATCAAAACCTGGTACTTTATAAAATAACCTGGGACGGCGCCAAATACGAGATCGTCGATTTTAACAATGCTCAACATTTAAAATAATACGTAACTACCCTGTGAAAAAGATCAGAATATCTGCTGTTAGCTATACCAATACCAAACCATTTATTTACGGAATCCAACATAGTTCAATAATCGATCAGATTGACCTGAGCCTTGATATGCCATCCGACTGTGCGCAGAAATTGATAGATAATAAGGCAGACATAGGCTTAATTCCTGTCGCCGCCACTTTAAATCTTCCTGAATGGCATATCGTTTCAGATTATTGCATTGGTGCAAATGGCGCGGTTAATTCCGTGTTCATTTTTAGCAATTGCGATATTCACGAGGTGAAAACTATTCAGCTCGATCCGGAGTCACGTAGTTCTAATAACCTGGCAAAGGTGCTGATGAAAAACTTCTGGAAAGTAAACCCTGAACAGATCGTAAATGCAGCAGATTACGCACAATCTAATGATCCACATACTGCATTTGTGCAAATAGGCGACCGAACCTTTGGCAAGAAACAGGAATTTAAATATGTATACGACCTGGCCGAAGAATGGCAAAAAATGACAGGTTTGCCGTTTATGTTCGCTGCCTGGATATCCAATAAATCAATCTCACAGGAGTTCGTGGATCAGTTTAACATATCGCTAAAGTATGGCCTCGATCATCGCCCGGAATTATTAAAGGAGTTACCCAAACGTGATGATTTTGACCTGGAAGATTACCTGATGTATAAGCTGGATTTCAATCTTACCGAGGATAAAAAGAAAGCGCTTTACTTATTTCTGGATTATATAAAAGCATTATAAGTCAAATTGCTCAGTGTTCACGTTCACGCGTGAACGCTTTGGTGGCAAGCGTAAATTATTGTTTATAAGACGTTTACGTTTTTGCCGATGGTGGCAAAATAGTACCACCAGTATTTTAGGCTTGATTCCTTAAAATCTTCAACGAATAAAAACTATCCCGCCAGTAAATGCCGCCTTGTTTAACTGCTCCGTGGAGGGATTGTAAAAGGCAAAATTATTCATACAGAGGAGTTACTCATTGGCCCTGGAATGATAAGTGCCCATGATCTTGAATCTAAATGTGCTTTACATCCAAGAATTGTCATTGACCCTAAAGTCTTGTGGCAGTTTAGTCGCACTAATGGAAAAAAGCAGCTTGAAAGACTTAAAGATTTTGAATATGAAAAATCTTTCGCAAAAGAAGGCGATGGCGTTTCTTATATTGATTATTTTAATGATGTGCTAGGATATCTGCCAGTTGGTAAAAAAGCTAATGACTACTTTAGATTATTATGTGAAGTTATCGCAAAAAATATTGATAATGAGGATATTAGTGTAAGGATAAAATATATATGGATGAGAGAAAAGCTTAAAAATTGTGAGTATTTTGAAAAATATAAAACAATTTTCAAAGGCATAGTGAGCAATCGAAAAAGAAGAAACAATAAGGAAAATATTATCTAATTTTTCTTGTCATTACTTTACCATTCTTAATCAAATATTCATCTTCATCAAGCACTCCGCCCGCTTGTAAAATTCTTAAAGTAAATCCTTCTGTTTTAATATATGCTTTGGTATTGTTCCACCATTCATTTGGATAATATTTCGCAAAATAAACATAAAGCCTAGCTAAGCTAATGGTTATCTTATCAATTTCTTCTGGACCTGCTTCACAACAAATTATTCCAAAACACTTTTTTATCGGGTGCTTTTTTTCATCCCAGAAATCTTTATCAGTTGTCAGTAGTACACGTTTTAGCTTCTTTGCTTCCTCTCTTATGTTTTCATCAGGATGCCCTTGTAGCTTTAAATCAAAAACAGATTTTATTGAAAAGCTATTAGATAAATCTTCTATGATTTCTTGAGGAATATTTTGATCTGCTAATAATTTGATTTTTGCTGGATTTTTAGGCAAGAGATTACTGTCAGCATTACTATAGTCAAGTTCATGCCATTGCTGATTAAGATCTTTCGCCATTGTGGATTTGAAATAGTCGATAAAAAATAAAAATATATAATAATTAACTAATAGTTGCCGCTTTTTATTAGTGTTGTCATCAACAAAGGTTTCGGAAACTAAGATTTCGACAAACTAATCCCACAAATCCTTTAATCGTGTCTTTATATTCCCTTAAAACCAAATCCTTTATTTGCGATTGCTATATTTATAGCAAACAGATACACTATGAATTCTTACTCATTACAAGGCCAGGTAGCATTAGTTACCGGCGGCGACAGCGGCATTGGTAAAGGAGTTGCATTAGAATTAGCTAAAGCCGGGGCAAAGGTGGTGATCAATCACGTTGATGCCCATGAAGTGGCCCAGCTTACGGTTGATGAAATTAAGAGTGCAGGCGGAGACGCCTATGCCATTCATGCCGATGTGAGTAAGGAGGATGAAGTAAAAGCCATGTTTGCCGAGACGTTTCAGCATTATGGTACTATCGATATCCTGGTAAATAATGCCGGACTGCAGCGCGATTCAAAATTTGTAGATATGACGCTGGAGCAATGGAACACCGTGATCAGTATCAACCTGACGGGCCAGTTTCTTTGTGCCCGTGAAGCAGCAAAAGAGTTTATTAGGAGGGGATTAGTGCCAGAAAAGAGTAAAGCTGCGGGCAAGATAATCTGTATGAGTAGCGTTCATGAAGTAATACCCTGGGGAGGGCACGTTAATTATGCTGCAAGCAAAGGCGGCGTTATGATGCTGATGAAAAGCATGGCGCAAGAGTTGGCTCCGCATAAGATAAGAGTGGTTAGCATAGGTCCGGGTGCTATCGAGACGCATATTAACCAGGCTGCATGGGGCACACCCGAAGCATTGGAAAAATTACTTACTTTAATACCTTATAATCGTCCCGGTGTAACCGAAGATATTGGTAAGCTCGCGGCCTGGCTGGCATCTGACGAAGCGGATTACATTACAGGAACCACGATATTTATGGATGGCGGGATGACTTTATATCCCGGCTTTGCCGATAATGGGTAACACTGTTAATTTCCTGCATTTGCTTTTGCCTTTAATTACTGCTGATTTATTATTTATATCATATTTAGGCCGGCGCAATCGTCTTTTTGTTTTAAATTATCCAAAATAGATAAGTGCTTTTATAAATTATTTGCTACCACAATGTGCCTTATGTCATCAAATTGCAAGGAAATTGTTAAGAAATTAACTTATTGTATAAAATACACTAAGTATTGGCAAAAATCTTTGCCATAATGTAAAAAACACACTAAGTATTCGATTAAATTTTACGAAAAATAAAAAAAGTACCTTAACTTTATAAAATAATTACAAAAGTTATCTGATATTTTAAAATTTAGCAACTGTGGCGTATTTTTGTTGCGGATTTAAAATTTAAGACAATGAAAAAATTATTTATAACTGCTGCTATCGCTACCTTGTTTAGCGCTAGCGTATTTGCCGATGGCACCAAAAAAGCTAAAACTGATGTGAACGTTTCTTACACAGTTTTAAACCAATTCAACGCCGATTTTGCTGATGCTTCTAACGTGGTTTGGACTGTTAACGGTTCTTTCCAAAAAGCTGACTTCATTAGCGATAACGTTAAGAAAACTGCTTTCTACAACCTGAGCGGCGAGTTTGTTGCTTTAACCCAGGATGTTGACGCTAGAGCTATCCCAGCTAAAGCTTTGAAAGAAATTAACGAAGACTACAAAGGTTACAATGTTAATGAAGTGATCGTTATCCAAAACAACACTGAATTAAACCCTGATGCTGATGAAACAGCATACTTTGTTGACCTGAAAAGCGACACTAAAGAAGTATTAGTAAAAATTACTTCTGACGCACACATTGCGTTCTACAAACAAGTAAAGTAATTGTAAAATTGCTGATAAGAAAAAGCCGCTCCGAGCTATGGGGCGGCTTTTTTTGTGCGTTTTATACAGAATAATTAAAACAACTTATACCTATTAGGCATTTATTAAGGATAAAAACTCTTGATATGCCTAAAACCATAATTGTTTCTAACCGGCTCCCAGTAAAGATCCAGGAAAATAATGGCGAATACACGCTGTTACCGAGCGAAGGCGGGTTAGCAACAGGCTTAGGATCAATCTATAAACAAAGCGATAATATTTGGATAGGATGGCCCGGGCTTGAAATAACCGACGAAACGGTTCAGAAGAAGATTACCAAACAATTAAAAGAACAAAGTTTACTACCGGTATTCTTATCACAGGAAGAAATCAGCGAATACTATGAAGGCTTTTCAAACGAGGTGCTGTGGCCTGTATTTCACTATTATGCGTCTACCTACGCTAATTATAAAGAATCAAACTGGGAGTTCTACCAACAGGTAAACGATAAATTTAAGCAAAAGATATTAGATATTGCCAAACCCGGAGACACCATTTGGGTGCACGATTACCAATTGATGCTTTTGCCGAGCCTCCTCAGGAAAGAAAATTCTGATCTTTCTATTGGTTTCTTTTTGCATATACCTTTTCCTTCTTATGAAATGTTCAGGCTGATACCCTGGAGGGCCGAATTAATGAATGGGATTTTAGGGGCCGACCTGGTTGGTTTCCATACTTTCGACGATGTGCGCCATTTTATCAATGCCTCTACCAGGATATTGCCGATACAATCATCAGCCAATATTATTACAGACGGCGAGCGGTCTATCGTTGTAGAGTCGTTCCCGATGGGTATTGATGATAAAAAATATGCAGAGTTGCCCCGTGATCCGGAGGTAAAAAAGGATATAAAGCTCATACATGATAGCTTTAAAAACACCAAACTTATCGTTACTATCGACAGGCTCGACTACAGCAAAGGTATTCTTCAACGCCTCCAGGTATTCGAATATGTTTTAGAACACTATCCCGAATATCGTGAGAAAATTGCGCTTTACATGGTGGTTGTGCCTTCCCGTGATACCGTTCCGCAATATGCGCACCTGCGCGACCAGATCGATAAAAGGGTAGGTACGATCAATTCCGTATACCGTACAATGGATTGGGTGCCAATCCATTATTATTACCGGTCTATGCCGTTGGAAATGCTCTCTGCATTGTACTCTACCGCTGATGTATGCCTGGTAACGCCAATGCGCGATGGTATGAACCTGGTGAGTAAGGAATATGTAGCCAGCAGGGTAAATAATGATGGTGTGCTTGTTTTAAGCGAAATGGCAGGGGCATCAAAGGAATTGATAGATGCACTCATCGTTAACCCGAATAACACTGTAGAGGTTGCCCAGACCCTCATACAGGCCATTAATATGCCTGTTGAGGAGCAAAAAAGACGTATGACACAAATGCGGCAAATGGTATCCAAATTCAATGTGTCGCATTGGGTAAAAATATTTATGGATAAGCTAAACGAGGTAAAGCAACTGCAGCGCTCTATGCTTACGCGATATATTGGTTCAGCTACCGAACAATCTATTATCAACCGTTACGCCAAAACACAAAAACGGATCATATTCCTGGACTATGACGGCACACTGGTCGATTTTAAACCGGTTATCGATCAGGCAGTTCCGGACGAAGATCTGTATACGATCATAAATCAATTAACGGAAGACCCTGCAAATCACGTTGTGCTTATCAGTGGCCGCAAGCACGATATTCTTGGCGAATGGTTCAATGACTGCGATATAGATCTGATAGCTGAGCACGGTGCATGGTTTAAAAGGCAACATTCGGGCTGGCACAAATTACCTGGACTTTCTGCCCAATGGAAACATGATATTATGCAGGTTATGGAAACTTATGTCGACCGCACACCTGGCACCTTTATCGAAGAAAAATCATATTCATTAGTTTGGCATTACCGCAAGGCACAAAAAGGTCTGGGCGAATTGCGGGCAGGTGAGCTGATGAACACGCTGAAATATATCGCAAATGACAAAGGCCTGCAGCTGCTGCCAGGCAATAAAGTAGTGGAAGTGAAGAACATGGAGATCAATAAAGGCAAGGCAGCTTTAACTATGGTTGATGGCGATAAATACGATTTCATCATGGCTTTAGGTGATGATTATACCGATGAAGATATATTTAAAGCATTGCCCGATAATGCTGTCACCATAAAAATAGGAAGTAATGTTTCTGCTGCGAAATTTTATCTGCGCACCCCGTCTGAAGCCCGCAGGCTATTGAAAGTTTTAGCTGAAAATAGCTTTGTAAAACATTGAGGTGAATAGTGAGTGGTGAATTATCGTAACTTTATATAAAAGCATACGATATGGCAAGCCTGAATTTTATAGCGCCTTTCTTTATCATCGAAAACCTGCAAACTTCCATTTCTTTTTATGTTGACAAACTGGGTTTTGAGATACAATTTATTGGGCCGGAAGGTGATCCTTATTTTGCCATTGTGGCCCGGGATAGCGTTTGGATCAATCTTAAAGCTATCACTCCCGAAGTAAAACCTGTTCCCAACCATAGCCGTCATGAATGGGCCCGTTGGGACGCTTATATTTCTACTGACGACCCGGAAGTTTTGTTTGAGGAATACAGATCAAAAGGTGTCGCTTTCCACCAACCGCTTATGGTTAATAGTGACAATTTGCTTGGGTTTGAAATTGATGATGCCGACGGTTACCGCTTGTTCTTCGGTCGGCCGAACACAGATTAAGTGTTAAGTCAATAGTGAGTGGTCAATATTCATTAATTATTCACCACTCACAATTCGCTATTGACTATAAAAATATCGGTCTATCCAATTTCATTGCGATCCTATATGCCGCATTCATCAAGCCTACGTGGCTATATGCCTGCGGAAAATTGCCCCATTGACTGCCGTCATTTTCATCCACATCTTCACTGAAAAGCAATAGGTGATTAGAAAATTGCAGCAGATTTTCAAATTCCTTCAATGCGTCATCTATACGTCCAACGGTGGCCAGTGCCTCTACATACCAGAAAGCGCAAATAAGGAAAGTTGCCTGTGGTTTACCAAAATCATCTTTGTATAAATATCTGTAAAATAATCCATTAGATGCCTTTAGCTCTTTTTCTAGTGCAGCTAAGTGATCCTTTGCCCTTTTTGAGGTGGGGTCCAGGTAATTCATCATGATCAGTTGCAATGTACTGGCATCGAGGTTAGGATTGCCTGCCGAATTGGTATAAACTTTTCTTTTCGGGTCATAGCAGCTTTCAATATGTTTGGCAGCCTTTCTTTTCAGTAAAACAGCTTTTTTAATGAGCGTTTTATGTTCGATAGTGCGTGCCATCTTTTCAGCAGCGCAAGCGCCGGCCCATTGGAAAAGATTACTATAACAATGAATATTTGCCATATTGCGGAATTCCCATATTCCCGCATCCTTTTCGTCGATCGTCTTTTCTATTTTGGTAAGCAAATAGTCAACCCATCGTGCCGAGTCCTTTCGTTCTGAGAAGATAAAACGGTGGTCGGTATACAACGGGAGTACAGAGATGAGCACCTGCCCATAAATATCATTTTGAATGTGCTCATAGGCCTGGTTTCCCACCCGGACCGGCTGATTGCCCATATAGCCGTCCAAATCATCCAAAATTCTTTCGGTCAACCGTTTTTGGCCAGTAATACCATATAAGGGCTGATACCTAAAATCCTCAGAAAAAGAGATGTCCGTAACATAGTTGAAGTATTTCTCCATTTCTTCAAAGTGACCAATGTGGTTCAGCGACGTAATAACATAGTAGGTGTCGCGCAACCAGCAATAGCGGTAATCCCAGTTGCGGCCACTTCCGGGTGATTCAGGCAAACTAGTGGTACTGGCAGCGATTATGGCACCCGTATCTTCAAACTGGTGTATCTTAAGGGCCAAAGCCGACCGGATCACATAAGGCTGATAAAATGTCGCGATAGAGGAGTGCTTGATCCAGGTTTGCCAGTAACGGGTAGTTTCATGAAGAAAACGATCTGCTGTAGTAATCAGCGGAGCTTCCAATGGCTCGCCATAGGTCATCACCAAATATTTGCATTCATTCAGTACGAAGGCATGATCATCAAAAATATAGCTGATCGGAATATTGGTAGTTAACCGGATATTTTCATCACCGCCCAGATATTGAATATGATTGCTGCCGCGGTTTACCTGCAATTTTATCTCGCCATATTCAGAAACAGGTTCACATTTGACCTTTATTCTTGGCGAACCGTCTATTGCCTCGATTTTCCGGATTAGCATTAATGGTTTATAATATCGCTGATTCTGATAAAAACGAGGGGCGAAGTCGGTTATCCGATAAACGCCGCCGCTTTTAACAGCTATTTCCGTGATCAGTATATTGGTGTTTTCCTGGTAATACTGGTGAGAAGTATAATCACCCTCAGGTAGAATAGAAAATTCGCCGCCTTTCTTCTTGTCTAGTAATCCTCCGAAAATAAAAGTGCTGTCGAAACGGGGCCAGCAAAGCCAGTCGATATTGGTGTTTTTATTTACATGCGCCAAAAACGCACAATTTCCAATTATTCCTGTTTGATAGGTATGTCGTGCCATTGGATAGTATCAGCTTTAAGGTTCTTAATTAGCTTCAACAACAATACTTGTATAATGTTGGTGTAAATTTTATTCTATAATGTATATGTATTTGATAGATATTTCGCAATTTGGCACTCAGAAGACAGCAATGCTGTAATTTTATAGATTATATAAACCATTAAATTTTACTCCTATGAGCTTAAGATTAGGCGATGTGGCCCCAAACTTTAAGGCACAGACATCAAAAGGCGAGATCGATTTTTATGAATACCTTGGCGACAGCTGGGGCGTATTATTTTCACACCCTGCAGATTATACACCGGTATGTACTACCGAATTAGGTAAAACAGCGTCGTTAAAAGATGAATTTGACAAGCGAAATGTGAAAGTGATCGCATTAAGCGTTGACTCGGTTGAATCGCACAAAGGCTGGATCAATGACATTAACGAAACCCAGGATGTAGAAGTGAATTTTCCGCTGATAGGGGACGAGAGCCGCGAAATTGCCCTGGCTTATGATATGATCCACCCGAATGCATCTTTAACGGCAACTGTTCGCTCTCTATTTGTTATTGCTCCGGATAAGACTGTAAAACTAACCATTACTTATCCTGCATCAACCGGAAGAAACTTCCAGGAGATACTGCGTGTGATCGATTCTTTGCAGCTTACAGCCAAATACAGCGTAGCTACACCAGCCGATTGGAAAGACGGTGAAGACGTAATTGTAGTACCTGCAATTAAAACTGAAGATATACCGGCCAAATTCCCTAAGGGACACAAGGTTATCAAATCTTATCTGCGTACAACCCCACAACCAAATAAATAATTTTTATTTTTTAAATAATTTTATATATTTGAAAAACGGGTTAATATTATAATGCTTTCTGCGAGTTAAAACCAATTTTATTCCAGTTTGCCTTTAGTTTTTAATCTTATTACAAATTTTTTTTAACAGTATTAATAATTATGAAAACTGGAAAAGTAAAATGGTTTAACACACAAAAAGGCTACGGTTTTATCATTACCGATGAGGGCAAAGATCTTTTTGTACATTTTAAAGATGTACAGGGAGGCGTAAACGCCATTAAGGACAATGACAGCGTAGAGTATGATGTGGAAGAAGGCAGAAAAGGATTACAGGCGGTAAAAGTGAAAAAGATATAGATTAAACTTATTCTGATTTTAAAACCTCTGCAATAGTTTGCAGGGGTTTTTTTATGTTCAAATGAATAATTAATTAAATTAGCCCACCCATTTATTGCAATTTATGACTGAAACTACTTCTCCTAAACTTACCCGCAACGCTATTTTACTGGTATTAGTAGCCTCCCTGGGTTACTTTGTAGATATATACGATCTTGTGATCTTTTCGATCGTTCGTGTTAAAAGTTTGCATGATATTGGTGTAGCTGATGGCGATGCCAACCGTCTGATGGGTGTGCATATCATCAATATGCAAATGCTCGGTTTATTGGTGGGCGGTATATTCTGGGGAATATTAGGTGATAAGCTTGGGCGTATTAAAGTGTTATTCGGGTCGATCCTTTTGTACTCAGTAGCCAATTTTGCCAATGGCATGGTGCATGAGGTGAATATATATGCCATAATCCGGTTGATTGCAGGTATAGGTTTAGCAGGAGAGCTGGGCGCTGGTATTACATTAGTCAGCGAGACCCTAAGCAAAGAAAACAGGGGATATGGAACTATGCTTGTAGCGGTTATTGGCCTTTTAGGCGCTGTGGCTGCGGCAATGGTGAGTAAATACGATTGGCGTACGGCGTACTATGTTGGAGGCGTCTTAGGCATTATCCTGCTTTTATTGCGATTAGGAACCTTTGAATCGGGAATGTATAAGACCGTCGCTAAAGCCTCAGAAGTATCAAAAGGTAATATGCTGATGCTGTTTACCAATTGGAAACGCTTTTATAAATACCTGTGCTGCATATTTATCGGCGCACCTTTATGGTATGTAGTAGGTATTTTGATAACACAATCGCCGGAAATTGGGAAGGCATTAGGAGCAAAAGACACCTTAAGTGCCGGTACCGGAATACTTTACAGCTATGTAGGGATCTCTGTAGGCGGAATTTTTGCCGCTATATTGGCCCAACTGACCAAGTCAAGAAAACTGACAATGCTTATTTACCTTGTACTATCCGCTCTAAGCGTTGTAGCTTATCTAAGTGCTAAGGGTATTACCAATAGTCAATTTATCTGGCTTTGCTTCTTTATGGGTTTTGCGGTGGGGTACTGGGCCACGTTTGTAACTATTGCAGCGGAGCAATTTGGCACTAATATACGCTCGACTGTTACTACAACCGTTCCCAATTTTATACGTGGGTCGTTGATCCCGATCAATGCGCTTTTTAATGTGTTTGTAGTGCATTATGGAATGATCAACAGCGCATATATCATGATGGCTATTCTCACTGTTCTGGCGCTATTCTGCCTGAGCCAATTAAAAGAAAGTTTTCATAAGGATCTCGATTACGTTGAGGTTAGTTGATTACTTAACTCAATCAACCATTCAACTTAATCCAACTTAATCAACTAAATTTGCCCCGATGATCAGTAAGGAACAAGTAGCTGAAGATTATCGGCTAATACAGGATGAAATATGCTCGGCTCTTGCCCAATGTGATGGTAAAGCACGCTTCGAAGAAGAGTTATGGGATAGGGAAGGCGGTGGCGGTGGTCGCACCCGGATCATTCAAAACGGAAACATTTTTGAGAAAGGCGGGGTAAATTTCTCAGCAGTTCATGGTCAGCTGCCGCAGACGATGAAAAAGGCTCTGAATGTAGACCAGGAAGACTTCTTTGCAACAGGTGTTTCTATAGTCATCCATCCAAATCACCCGATGGTACCCATCATCCACATGAATATCCGGTACTTTGAAATGCCGGGTTCAGAAGTGAGATGGTTTGGTGGTGGTATCGATCTGACACCTCATTATGTTTTCGAGGATGATGCGAAGTATTTCCATAGTAAGCTAAAAACTGCCTGCGATAGCTATCATCATGATTTCTATCATCGCTTCAAGCTTTGGGCGGATAATTATTTCTTCATTAAGCATAGAAATGAGACACGTGGCATAGGCGGCATATTTTATGACCGGCTGACAGCAACTGATGAATTAAGCTGGGAACAGGTTTTCGAGTTTTCAAAAGCCGTAGGGCGATCTTTCGCGCCAACTTATACAGAACTCGTAAATCGTAACAGGGATAAAGCTTTTAATGAACAAAATCAACAATGGCAATACCAGCGTCGCAGCCGCTACGTAGAATTTAACCTGGTGTATGATGCCGGGACTAAATTCGGCCTTGAAACAAACGGGCGCATTGAATCGATATTGATGAGCCTGCCTCCAACAGCCAATTGGGTATATAATTTTCACCCTGAACCCAATAGTGAGGAAGAAAAAACGTTAGGCTTGTTAAAAAAAGGAATCAATTGGTTATAATGAGAAAGCCGGGTATAGTTGTGTTATTGTTTGTTTTGGCGGTCACTGCATCTTCGTTTATTCCAAAGCAGTCGTTAAAAGGTGCATGGGAATATGCAGGCGGCATTTATAACGGCAAAAAGGAGGGAGCGCCTACCGATTATAAATTGCAGCGTAAATATGATAAAGAGCATTTTGAGTCATATTCCATCGATAGCGCCGCTGCGCCCGAAAAATATGAAGCCGGCAATTATGTGCTGCACGGCGATACCTGTATAGAAACGCAAACCTTTAGCGGTCCACCTTCAAAAGTTTTGAATATCCCCGTTCCATATCTCTATTCCATTCGGAATGACACACTTACGTTAAGGACGACCTTGCCAGACGGAATGGTGGTTGAAGAGTATTGGAAACGCATGAAATAATCAGGTATTACACCACGTTATCTATATTCAATTTGTTACCTGATTTACTCACATTTCAGGTCGAATGTGTATAAATAACCCGCCTCAAAACGAAGTATTTTTTTAACTTCGCAGGTCGGTAAAAAAGCAAATTTAAACCGCAACTAAAACCAGAAGATTCTACACAAAAGAAAATGGCTGACGAAACAGGAAACGGAAACAATCCGGGAGAAGACAGAATAATTCCAATAAATATTGATGAAGAAATGCGATCGGCCTACATTGATTATTCAATGTCGGTTATCGTATCAAGGGCATTACCCGATGTCCGCGACGGCTTAAAACCCGTTCACAGGCGTGTGCTTTTCGGCATGCTTGATCTGGGGCTTAGCAATAACAAACCTTATAAAAAATCTGCACGTATCGTCGGTGAGGTGATGGGTAAGTACCACCCGCATGGTGACTCATCGGTTTACGATACCATGGTGCGTATGGCCCAGGAGTGGAGCTTACGATATCCGCTGGTAGAGGGACAAGGAAACTACGGATCCATTGACGGTGACAACCCTGCGGCAATGCGTTACACTGAGGCAAGGCTTGAAAAGATAGCCGAAGAGATGCTGGCCGATATCAACAAGGACACCATCGACTTCCAGCTCAACTTTGACGACTCGCTTGAAGAACCTACTGTATTGCCCGCAAAATTTCCTAACCTGCTGGTAAACGGTGCTTCTGGTATTGCGGTAGGTATGGCTACCAATATGGCTCCGCATAACTTAACGGAAGTTATTGATGCTACCATGGCATTTATGGACGACCGCCAGATCGAAGTTTCGGACCTGATGAAGCACATCAAAGGCCCGGATTTCCCTACAGGCGGTATCATTTACGGTTATGAAGGCGTGCGCGATGCATTTGAAACCGGTCGCGGCCGCGTAATTTTGAGGGCCCGTGCCGAAATTGAAACTTATAATAACGACCGTGAGCGTATTGTCGTAACGGAAATACCTTACCAGGTAAATAAAGCCACCATGATCGAGCGTACTGCTGATCTGGTTAATGAGAAAAAGATAGACGGTATTACCGCTATTCGCGATGAATCCAACCGCGAGGGTATCCGTATCGTTTATGAGATCAGGAGAGATACCAATGCAGCTATCGTACTAAATAACCTGTACAAATACACTTCTCTGCAAACATCATTCAGTGTAAATAATATCGCGTTGGTGCATGGCCGCCCGATGATGCTCAACCTGAAAGATCTGATCCACCACTTTGTGGAGCACAGGTTGGAGGTGATCGTTCGCCGTACCAAATTTGAGCTTGCTGAAGCTGAAAAACGTGCACATATCCTCGAAGGTTTATTGATAGCTTTAGATCACCTGGATGAGGTGATCGCCCTGATACGCGCTTCGGATACACCGGAAGCAGCGCGCGATGGGTTAATGACCAAATTCGGCCTGAGCGAGATACAAGCACGTGCTATCCTGGATATGACCCTTAGAAGGTTAACAGGTCTGGAACGTGATAAGATCAAAGCTGAATACGCCGAATTGATGAAGCAAATAGAATACTTAAAATCTGTTTTGGCCGACGAAGGCTTGCGTATCCAGATCATCAAAGATGAGCTTACCGAGATTAGAGAGAAATATGGTGATGAGCGCAAAACAGAAATTGTGCATTCATCCGCCGAAATGATGACCGAAGACTTCATTGAGGATGAAGACGTGGTGATCACTATTTCTCACGAAGGCTATATCAAACGCACCCCGCTTACTGAATATCGCAGACAGGGCAGAGGCGGCAAAGGTGCCATTGGCAGCAACAGCCGTGACGAGGACTTTATCGAGCATCTGTTAGTGGCATCAAACCACAATTATATGTTGTTCTTCACCGAAGCCGGTCGTTGCTTCTGGCTAAGGGTATTTGAAATTCCTGAAGGTTCGCGTACCTCGAAAGGGCGTGCTATTCAGAATATTATCAATATTCCTAAAGAAGAGAATATCAAAGCTTATATCAAGCTAACCAGTCTGAAGGATCAGGAATATCTTGAAAATAACTTCATTATTATGTGTACCCGCAAAGGTACCATCAAGAAGACCTCGTTAGAAGCTTATTCACGTCCGCGTGCTAACGGTATCAACGCCATCAATATCAACGAAGGCGATATGCTATTGGAAGCAAACCTGACCAGCGGAACCAGCGAGATCGTAATGGCGTTGAAATCGGGTAGAGCTATCCGCTTTAATGAGTCAACTGTTCGTCCGATGGGCCGTACCGCAACCGGTGTTCGTGGTATAAGCCTGGAAGATGAGACTGATGAGGTAGTAGGCATGATCAGTATCGATAACCCGGAAACAACAGTATTGGTGGTTTCTGAAAAAGGTTATGGTAAACGTACCGACATTGACGACTACCGTGTTACCAACCGTGGCGGTAAAGGTGTAAAAACACTTAACATTACTGATAAAACAGGAAAACTTGTTGCCATAAAAGGTGTTACAGATAAGGAAGATCTGATGATCATTAATAAATCAGGTATCATTATCCGTATAGCTATCAGCGAATTAAGAACTATGGGTCGCGCAACGCAAGGAGTGAGGCTGATCACCCTGAAAGGGGATGATGAGATCGCTTCGGTAGCTAAGATCGAACATGACGAAGACGAGGAAACACAGGATAATATCGAAGGATTTGATAGCACCGAAGGAACTGAAAATCCGGATACTGAACCGTCAAATGGCGAAGAAACTGAATAAAGAATGGCTGGCCGCAAGGTAATATTACTGTTTGTTATATCGCTGTTTTCTGCTTCAATTGCTTTTGGTCAAACAGAGGTTTATAAGAGCGTGGTTAATAATATGGCCTTTTATAAACAAAAAAAGGACCTTAAATATTTAACCAGCGCTAAAAAATCGGTCGACAGTTTGATCAAAACGCATTCTGACTCGGCTGATCTGCAGAAGAATATATACAAGGCCGTTGTTTATTCGAGCATCGTTTATATCGATTCGACCAATAAAACCAAGCAGCCGGCAAATTTCTTTGATCAGACGCGCCGTCATCTAGACAAGCTTTTGGCCAATAAAAAAAGCTTTAAATATCAGCCTGAGCTCGATTATTGTAAGAACTGCATAGCCAATGTTTATTTACGCCAGGGCTTTGAATACATGCGGATGTCGGATTTCAATAACGCCATTGCTATATTTCAAAAGGCGAAAAAATATGCGCCGGATTTCAAAAGCTTGAATGCATATATCGCTTATGCTAATAACAAGCTGGGGAATTTGCTCGACGCCGGTAAATACTATACAGATCTTCTGAAAACCGATAGCACTAAAGCCGAGTATATTGAAGCTGCATCAAATACCTTTAAAGCGATAGGAGACACTGCCAAGGCATTGCAGATATTGCAAAAGGGACGGAAGCACGTTCCCGATGATAAATTCCTGTTGCTTGACGAAGCCAATATTTATAATAATAAACGCGATTATCGTGCTTTAGAGCCTTTATTGCCCAAATTATTGGACGAAAATCCCAACAATGAAGAGGTAGTTTATATAGGGGCAAATTGCTATGATCATTTAAATAAATTTGATAAAGCAGAATCACTATATTTACATGCCATTGAGCTGAATAGTTCTTTATATGAGCCAGTGTATAGTCTTGGCGTCCTGTACTTTAAGATGGGCGTGTTGAAGCATAATAACGATAGCGCAAAAGATATTTCCAGGGCTGGGCAGTGGCTGGAGAAGGCGGCAGAAATAAACCCCAATGATGTCAAAAGCCTTCAATTACTGGAAATGGTTTATGAAAAAACAGGCAACCAGGATCAACTGGACCGGGTAAGCGAAAAACTTAAATTAGTAACCAATCAATAACATATGAAAATCAAATTTTTATTGACAGGCCTTTTAGGGGTAATGACTGTAAGTGCATTTGCTCAAAAAGGTGAGTTGAGTAATGCTCAGGCTGCATATGAAAAATATGACCCGCTATCAAGAGCAAATTTTACCCTCGCAAAGCCATCGTTAATGGACGCAAAAACCGCTATAGATAAAGCAGCAGCAAATACTAAAACAGCAACGTTGCCACAAACCTATGCTTTAAAGGCTGCAATTTATGCGTCATTGGCTGCTCACGACGCCGATGCATCAGCCGCGGCTACTGAAACAGCGACAGCTGAAGAAGCTATGGCTAAAGCTAAAGAAGCCGACACTAAAGGGGAGTTCAAAGCTTTGGTAGAACACGCCAGCCGCGAGTTAGCGCAAATTCAATTGGATAAAGGTGTAAAAGCTTACCAGGCAAAGAATTATGACGAGGCTTACAATGCTTTCGTAGCCGAGCAAAAAATATTACCGGGTGACACTACCGCAATGCTTTATGCCGGTGTATCAGCAGCTAACGCGAAAAACTATCCTAATGCCATAGATAACTACAAAAAACTATTGGCCACGGATTATAAGGATAAAGAAAAGATCTACATGGATATGCCTATCCTGTATATGTTAAATAAGGATACAACCAATGCAGTGAAAATTGCCAGCGAAGCTGTATCAAAATACCCGAATAACGGTGATTTGCGCAAAGCAGAGATTGAAGCAAGTCTTCAGGCAGGTCAGGCAGGCGATTTGGTTACCAAAATTGAAGCTGCAATCAAAGCCGATCCAAACAATAAGAAGTTATACTACTATGCTGGTTTGACATATTCGCAAATAGCTGAAGGCTCACAAAAGGAAGTAAGCAAATTACAAAAAGCTGATAAGGCTGCGCAAGCTAAACTAAAAGCGGGCACCAAATTTACACCAAACCCTCAGATAGCAAAATTGCAGGCAGATCGTGCTGCAAATTTTGCAAAAGCTGCTGAATCGTACAAAAAAGCTGTAGACATGGATCCTAACTATTTCGAAGCTGTATTGAACCTGGGTTACGTAACCATGGCGCCGGCAATTGATCAGTATAATGCTGCTCAGTTCCTGAACGATCAAAAATCATACGATGCAGCTATGAAAAAAGCGACTGATCAATTTAATCAGGCTAAACCATATTTGTTAAAAGCAGTTGAACTGAAACCAGATTCAAGAGATGCGCTAACAAATTTGAAATCATATTACCTGGGCGTTAAGGACACCAACAACGCTAACGATACTCAAAAGAAAATAGATGCTTTGCCTGCTGGTAAATAATCAATAGGGAAGATATTTTAAGGCCTGCAAAATACGTGGGCCTTTAAAATTAACTAGCTACTTAACATAATATTAATTATGAGAAAAAAATAGCATTAAAGATATTATGGACTTTTGTATATTTAATTATGGATAAACACATAAAATTTCTCGAATGGATGAGAGATCACCAAATTGGTCAAGTTGTGGATGTATCTGATTTTATACATGGAAACTTCAAAAAGCCCTCGGCAAAAATTGAAATATATTGGTGGACTGAAGCTAATGAAGCAGTATACTTTTTAAAAAACATGAATTTCATGGGCTACATTGAAGTGTCTACTAATTTTGACTTTGCAGCTCATATAGGAAGCCCTGATGGCAAAAGGTATTGGTTTGATAGCCCTTTTTATGCCCATTTTAAAGTAGAAGGGTTCAACTATTTACAGCAATATTACCAACAACAGTCCATCTTTACTCTTAACGCAGCTACAAGAAAGAATTACAAATATCAAATCATTCTTACAGTTGTAATTGCCTTATCCGCAATATCCGGCGGTTGGATTTCTTGGCTCAACTACCAAGTTTCTATTCAGAAAAATGATAAGGTAATTAAGGATTTAGTCGATAAAAATATAAAAGATACCTTACTAAAAATTCAACATCCAAAGATTCTTGTTCCAGAGTTTCCGCCTCCCGTCAAGCCGCAAAAAGATGTCAAAAGTCCCACTAAAATATCTCAATAATTATAGAATGTCAATCGGATAACATCTTTGATTTTAAGCGTCACATACAAATACAATAGCCCTTACATTAGCATTTACCAAAACGAAAAACACTATGGATCTGCAATTGAAAAACAAAAAAGCGTTGGTTACCGGGTCAACCGCCGGTATCGGTTATGCAATAGCTAAACAATTAGCAAAAGAAAATGCACAGGTTTATGTAAACGGTCGCACCAAAGAGCGTGTTGAAGCGGCTGTAGAAAAATTAAAAAAGGAAACCGGCAGTCAGGATATTTATGGTTTAGTTGCTGATTTTTCAAGCAGTAAAGACGTAGAAAACCTAATTCAGCAATTGCCCGAAGTTGATATCCTGGTAAATAATGTTGGCATATTCGAGCCAAAACCATTCCGGGATATTCCGGATGCGGATTGGATGAAGTTTTTTGAAGTAAACGTATTAAGCGGCGTACGTTTAGCACGGGCTTATTTTGATAAAATGATCGCCAAAAACTGGGGACGTATAATATTCATTTCCAGTGAATCCGCCATTCAGATACCTGATGAAATGATCCATTACGGCATGACAAAAACAGCCCAGATCGCCGTTTCCCGTGGATTGGCTGAGTTAACAAAAGGTACCGGCGTTACTGTGAATACAGTTTTACCCGGTCCTACATTTTCAGAAGGCGCCGGCGATTTTATCGAAAAACTGGCTAAGGATCAGAATAAAAGTATCCAGGATATTGAGAAAGAGTTTTTTCAATACATACGGCCAACTTCCTTGTTACAACGTTTTACCAGTACCGACGAAGTTGCAAACATGGTTGCTTATGTGGCAAGTCCCTTATCATCAGCTACAAACGGTGCAGCTTTAAGGGCCGATGGTGGTGTGGTTAAAGGAATTCTTTAGCTGGGGGTATGGCGCAAGGCGGGTGGCATATAAGAATATAAAGCAATCCCCTCGTCAACAATAACGTACTAACGCCTTGCGCCATGCTCCTCCCGCCTCGCTTAAAATCCTACACTTTATGTTAATGTATGTTAACAGATTCACCCGGTTTGAATTGCTCATTATACATTAGAGTATTATTCAAACCAACCGATGCGCAGAAAGCTTTACATTATATTTTTACTGATCACTTTATCGCTGTTCGGCATCATAGCTTTCCAGGTGTATTGGGCGCTAAATGCCTATTCAGTAAATAAAGAAAAATTTGACAGCAATATCGATGTAGCTTTGCAACGTGCCATCAATGATTGTAAAAGAGATTACCTGGATTCATTGCGCACGGTTATTGCAAGACGCCTCTCCCCTCCTGAAACCCACCTGAAAATCGATACTATAACTGAAACGGATGATCATAACCTAAAATACTTGTCCATCGATTCAATTTCCAATTTATATTGGCGGATAAAAGACAATAGCCTGATACCCTTCGCTCAATTAAATGCTTACAAGAAAAGGATAGGTCATAAAGCCAGTCTGAGAGAGTTAATTGCCGAGACTGCCTTTGATAATCCTGTTTTGATGCACAATATTTTGCAGGGTTTCAGTATTTATGACATCAGTTCGCATGGTATACTTGGCTCGACGATCAGCCATGACAAAAGCGAAATGGATATACCTGAAGATCGCATTATGAAGTTTGACCCTGCATTAAATAATACCGTTTATGCGCTGAGAAAAGATTTTCGTGAGTCTGACAGCATCAGAATCAACAACTATCTGAAGGCCGAGTTAAATAAACTGCATATCAGGGCGCCGTTTAACCTGGTAATTTCAACCTCGGCGACAGCGCCCGCGAAGCTAAACTCGCATTACAGCGAAACCACAGAGTATCACTATAAGTATCATGGTTTCAGGATGTTTATGAGTATTGTTGGCCCCGAATTCTTTGTAAGGGCTGTAATCAAAAACCCGCAAAAGGCAATCTTTAAGGAAATGCTGATCACGCTGTTAATGTCTGTACTTCTTGTCGTGCTGACTGTATTTTGTTTTTGGTATATTTTCAAAACCATCATGCAGCAAAAGAAACTGAGCGAGTTAAAGGATGACTTCATCAACAACATGACCCACGAGTTGAAGACGCCGATAGCCACGATGACAGTCGCCATTGAAGGTTTACAGAGATATAATGCACTGAATGATCCCGAAAAGACGCAGCGTTACCTGCAAACGTCCAGGAATGAGTTGACGCGTTTGAATGATATTGTAAGCAGGGTTCTGAATGTGGCAGCGTTCGGTAATGATGAAGTGAAGCTGGTAAAAGAAAGTATAAATGTAGATGAGCTGATAAATGATGTGATAGAAGTTGAAAAGTTAAAGGCAAACAAGCCGGTAACTATTTATTATGAGAACAAGAGCGATATAAAAACGATCAATGCTGACAAACTGCATTTCAGGAATGTGTTGGTGAACCTGGTGGATAATGCTATAAAATATTCTAACGAGCAGGTTTTAATCATCATTACGTGCTATAAAGTTGGCGACAATGCCTTATTTTCGGTGAAAGATAATGGCATTGGCATACCGGCGTCGCATATCAGCCAGGTGTTCAACAAATTTCATCGTGTGCCCACAGGAAATGTGCACAACGTGAAAGGAACCGGCCTTGGTTTGAGCTATGTGAAGTACGTTGTAGAAGCGCATAACGGCAGCGTTATGGCGGAAAGCGAACTTAATGCAGGCAGTGAGTTTATTATATCTATCCCTTATAATCAATGAACAAAACACGGATACTTTTAGCTGAAGACGAACTGGCGCTTGCGCATATTGTGCGCGAAAGCCTGGAGCACGAAAACTTCGAGGTAATTTTATGCACAAACGGCGAACAGGCCCTGCAGAAATACCTGGAACACAAACCGGATATCCTGGCATTGGATGTTATGATGCCCAAAATGGATGGTTTTGAGGTAGCTAAACATATCCGGCTCAACGATAAGGCCACACCTATCCTTTTCATAACAGCCCGGTCGCAACCCAAAGATGTTGTGGCCGGGTTTGAATCAGGCGCGAATGACTACTTGAAAAAGCCTTTTAGCGTTGAAGAGCTGGTAGTGCGAATACGGGTATTGCTGAGTGATAACCGGTTATTGCAAAAATCAAAAGTGAAAAAGGATGAGAACTTTTCGATAGGCAATATTCTCTTCAATCCGCATAAAAACACCATACAACAAGGTATTGAGCTTTGGCAATTGTCATCCCGGGAAAGCGATATTCTGAAACTTCTGTGTCAGCAGGAACAAGATGTGATCTCACGAAAGTCATTATTGAAAACCATTTGGGGCGACGACAGCTTTTTTAACGCCCGCAGTCTGGACGTTTACATCACCAAATTACGTAAACGACTAGAGGCTGATCCGAACGTGCAGATTATCAACATTCGCGGCGTTGGCTACAAATTGGTGTGGTGATAACCCGGTAAATGTTGATTTCTTTTTACAGTCCAAATACATCGTTTAAACATAATTTTCGGATATTTAGCCATCATGCTGGTATCTGAAAATGTTTTGAAGTGGGCGCTTCGTTTTTACCCCCCTCTCCTCTTTCAACGCATTTGGGTGATCAGGTTTGCAAAAAACTTCCGGGGCGTGCGGGTGAAAGTGAACAAGAGCCTGATCAACAATAATTATAATCACTCGATATTTGGGGGGACTATCTTCGCGGCGGCAGATCCCTTTTATCCCCTCCTCTTTCACCAGATTTTAAGACACAAGGATTATAAGGTTCGTGTGTGGCTCAAATCAGCCCAGATCAACTATCTAAAGCCCGGCCGGACTGACTTGTTTTTTGATATAAACATTGCTGAAGAAGATATTGCTGAGATTGAAGAAGTACTAAACACTAATGGCAAGCATGTAAAGGCCTATCCAATTGAAATGTTTAATAAGGAGGGTGAGCTATGTGTGACTGTTTCGAGCGAAATATACATCCGTAACCTGAGTTTGACCGAAACTCATAATACCGTTGCTATCTGATGAAAACAATAATGAACGACGAAGTATTTGCACAGAGAGGATTTACCATTTCGACCGATAAAAGCCTGATTGATTTTGAGGCGGTTTATAACTATCTCAACAATGATTCTTATTGGGCACAGGGAATACCGCGCGACCGTATGAAAAGAGCCATTGAAAATTCTATTTGCTTCGGAATTTATCATAATAGCAAACAAGCCGGTTTTACGCGTGTAGTTACTGATATGGCCACATTCGGGTATATTTGCGACGTATTTATCCTTCCGGAATACAGGCGTTTGGGGCTTTCTAAATGGTTAATGCAAACCATCAAACAGTATCCGGAGTTTCAGGGACTGAGGCGGTGGTCGCTTGCGACATTGGATGCGCACGGACTGTATGAGCAGTTTGGCTTTACAGAGCTCAGTAACCCCAGCCGTTGGATGGAGATTTATGCACCTTACCAAAAACCTAATCAAGGAGGAGAAAAATGAATATCAAAAAGCTGATTTTTGAAGGAGAAGGCGTAACACTTGATTTTAAGAAGACCATAACCAGCTGCGAGAAAATTGCCCGTACAATGGTGTCGTTTGCCAACAACAAAGGCGGCCGGTTACTTATAGGGGTTGCTGATGACGGTACAATAAAAGGGGTAAAATCTGAAGACGAAGAAAGATATATGATCACCAAGGCTTGCCAATTTTATGCAAGGCCTGCCCTGGAACCTGTTTTTGAAGAAGTTTATGTTGATGACAAGCTGGTATTGGTGGTCGAGATAAAAGAAAGCGATAGTAAGCCGCATTATGCTCTTGCTGAAGATGGAAAATGGTGGGTATATGTTCGTGTGAAGGATAAAAGCGTTCTGGCCAGTAAAATAGTAGTTGACGTATTAAAACGCTCGTCAGACGACAATGGCGTTTTAATCGAATACTCAGCCAACGAAAAGGCTTTATTGGAATACCTGGATAAAGAAGAACGTATCAACATAAAAGAATACTGCACCTTACTTAAACTAACCCGCCGCAACGCACAACGTATATTGGTAAATATGGTGCTTTCCGGAGTAATACGTGTACACACTACCGAGAAAGAAGAATACTATACCGCTGCCTGAGCAAAGCTATAATTTGCTACATTTATAGCCCCGCAACCAATTGTAAATGGAGAAACTTTACCAGAAATACAAGCCATTTTACAAGGATAGCCTTCGTTTGGCCATTCCTGTGATGATATCACAGCTTGGTCACCCGCTTGTACAAATGGCTGATAGTATCATTGTGGGACATTTTGCCGGAACAATTCCTCTTGCTGCTGTATCGCTGGTGAATAGCATCTTCGGTATCGCGATGGTAATCGGTATAGGAATTTCGTACGGTATAACGCCATTGATAGCGCAACATAACGGCAGAAATGAGTTTAGCGAATGCGGACAATTGCTATCCAATAGCTTATTGATTAATACCATTGCAGGTATTTTACTGTTTGCATCCATCAGCTTTGGCACCATGCACCTGATCGGGCACCTCGACCAAACTCCGGCAGTAGTTGCGCAGGCCCGTCCATATTTGTTTTTACTGGGCATATCACTTATCCCACTACTGGTTTTTAATACCTTTAAACAGTTTGCAGAAGGCTTGGGATTTACCAAACAAGCTATGCTGATATCCATCTGGGGCAATATATTGAATGTTTGCCTCGGGATCATCTTTGTAAAAGGTATGTTCGGCATCAAACCGATGGGAATACGTGGCGTGGGTTACAGTACGTTAATCGACCGTTGCACTATGGCGACTGTTATGGGTATTTACGTGTTCCGGTCAAGACATTTCAGGAAATACCTGGTTGACTTTGCTGTCAAAAATATCGACAAGCTGCGTAGCAATAAAATATTGAAGATTGGCGCTCCTGTGGCCATGCAATACATTTTTGAAGTTAGTGCGTTTAGCGGTGCCGCTATTATGATTGGGACTATAAGCCCGATTGCGCAGGCTGCACACCAGGTTGCTATAAGCCTGGCTTCATTAACCTATATGGCAGCAAGCGGTATTTCGGCCGCTGCAGCAATCAAATCAGGTAATTTCTACGGGGCCAAAAAGCACCAGGAACTGAGATTGTCTGCCATATCGAGTTATCATATTGCGATAGTTTTTATGGCTATTGCAGCTCTTGCTTTCATGTTTGGTAACCACTTATTGCCTTGGATATATACTTCAGATAAAAGTGTTATATTAATTGCAGCACAGTTACTTATAATTGCAGCATTCTTCCAATTATTTGACGGAACGCAGGTTGTGGGACTTGGCGTGTTGCGTGGTATGGGTGACGTAAATATCCCGACTTTTATCACCTTTATTGCTTACTGGGTATTAGGTCTGCCGGTGGGTTATTTGCTAGGAATCAAATTCCATATGGGAGTATCAGGTGTGTGGTATGGGTTGGTGATAGGTCTGCTGACCTCGTCTATCCTGCTGTTTATCCGTTTCCAGATAATAAGTAAGAAACACGAATATGATGTGCCGATAGTTATAGCGCAGGACTAGAAATACAGATCATGCGCCAATCTATACGTGTTGCAATGCGCATCGACAATATCCCTGATATCTGTTGAGTAACCGCCTCCCATGCTTACCTGCACAGGAATTTGATGTTTGTGGCACTGCTCTAACACAAAACGGTCGCGCTCTTTGCAGGCTTCTTTGCTTAAGGCTAGTTTTCCTAATTTATCAGTCGCCAGAATGTCTACTCCAGATAAATAAAAAATAAAACCAGGCTTTTGTTGATCGATCAATTTTGGTAAAGCGTCTCTCAGAATATCGAGATACTCTTTATCACTAGTTCCATCGGCCAATGGAATATCAAGATCTGATTTCTCTTTTCGATAAGGAAAGTTATTAGCCCCATGCATCGAAAAGGTAAACACGCTTGGCTCATTTTCGAATATCTGGGCTGTTCCGTTTCCCTGGTGCACATCTAAATCAATTATTAAGATAGATGAAGCTAATTTATTATTTAATAAATAGTTAACTGCAATAGCCTGATCATTTAGCAAGCAAAAACCCTCTCCCCAGTTTGTTCCAGCATGGTGTGTACCGCCGGCTACATTAAAAGCTATTCCATAATCAAAAGCATAATGGCAACCATCAATTGTTCCTTTAGCAATCCGTATTTCACGTTCTACCAAACGAGCCGAGAGTGGGAATCCTGTGCGGCGTTGTTCTTTTGGTGGCAAGGTCAAATCGCGAAGTTGGTACCAGTAATCAGCATCATGAGTTAAGAGAATGGTAGCTTCATCCAATGGCTCGGGTGAAAATAGACTTTTTTTGGTGATTGTCCCCTCATGGATCAATTGCTCTGGTATCAGCTCATACTTCAGCATCGGAAAACGATGCCCGGCCGGTAATGGATGTGCGTAAATCGGATCGTAAGCTACCTTCAGCATGAGTTTTATTCCGGAACGACCAAAGACATATCCAAATAGCTTGTAGCCTTGTATACGTCTTTAAACGAGTTATAAAGTGGTACTGGGCTGAGTCGGATCACATCCGGTTCACGCCAGTCGCCGATAACGCCATTTTCTGCTAGATAATTGAAGGTGGCTTTGCCGTTTCTTTTGCAAACAATCGATAACTGGCAACCGCGTATACCTGGCTCAGATGGCGTAATTATGGCAAATAGTTCATCATCATGTTTTTGGTTGATTTGACGAATCAGGTATTCCAGGTAGCCAGTCAGCAGAATGCTTTTCTCACGAAGTTTTTTCAATCCGCCGACTTTCTCGAAAATATCCAAAGCAGCTTTGTGAGCGGTCATAAGCAATATCGGACTTGTACTCACCTGCCAACCCTCTGCCCCATGAGCTGCTTTAAAGCCAGGAGTCATTAAAAAGCGTTTGTCTGGCCTGTATCCCCACCAGCCTGCAAATCGCTTCAAATCGGGATTATTAAAGTGTTTTCCGTGAACAAATATCCCGCTTATTCCTCCCGGACCGGAGTTCATGTATTTGTAGGAGCACCAACAGGCAAAATCAGCATCCCAATTATGCAATTGCAAAGGTATGTTTCCAACTGCATGCGCCAGATCAAAACCAACATATGCACCTGCTTTATGTCCGGCTTTTGCTATGGCTTCGATATCGAACACTTGCCCAGTATAGTAATTCACGCCTGCGAATAAGACCAAAGCCAGCTCATTAGCATTTTGTTCGATGGCTGAAAGGATATCCTCTGTCCGTAAAATATGCTCTCCTTCGCGGGGGAAGACTTCGATGATGGCATTTTCTGGCTCAAATCCATGGTAGACCACCTGGCTTTCGATGGCATATTGATCAGACGGAAAAGCACCGCCTTCCATTAATATTTTATATCGTTTATTATCTGGTTGATAGAAGCTTACAAGTAATAAGTGAAGATTTACTGTAAGTGAATTCATCACGGTAACCTCATCGGGTTTAGCGCCTGTCAGCTTAGCCAGAGGTTGTTTTAGTTGATGATGAAACTGCAGCCATGGGTCATCACCCTGAAACCAGCCTTCTACTGCAAGGTTTTTCCAGGTATTCAATTGATCATCCAGATACTTTTGGGTTGATTTAGGCTGGAGGCCTAGTGAGTTTCCGCATAGGTAGACTGAGTCTTCACCCTTATGCTGTGGTATCAGGAATTCGTTACGGAAATGACTCAACTCATCCTGTGCGTCGAGGTTTTCGGCAAACGCTAAAGTGTTCTCGTAAATCATCAGTCAATATTACGAAATAGCATACAGACGCGACGCATCGCGTCTCTACATTATTTGTTCGGTTTGCTCACGTATTTATTGCCTTTTACGTAGAATCGATAGGGCAATAAAGCATCTTCCTGTGCATAAGCAACACCAATGCGAGGTACGGCTGCTATCTGATCGTCTGTAAAAGTCAATCCCCTGTCCTCTATCCAAAGCTGGTCACTTTGCAGACTGAAGCCGTTTAGTTTCCGATCGATACCCATAGCTTTGGCAACGGAACCTGGCCCTGCTGTGATGTTTGGCTTTAAAGTATCCATAATTTTCCGGTCGAGCATAATATCGATGCCGGTTATTGGTTCAATAGCCCTGATCAGAATAGCCCGTGGTTCACCTTCTGCAGAAACAACCACATTCAGCATTTCATGGATACCGTAGCATAGATAAACATATGCTATACCTCCCTCCTGGTACATGGTTTCAGTTCTCTTAGTGTGGCGGTCTCCAAAAGCATGTGATGCTTTGTCAACTATGCCATTATAAGCTTCTGTTTCAACAATATATCCACCTGTTAGTAAACCATCAATTGAAGTAAATAAATACTTACCTAATAGCTGTTTACTCAGTGAAACAACGTCGGAATCGAGATAAAAGGAATGAGGTAGTTTCAATTGATAATGTCTTTTAGCCAGTTATTAATTTCTTTTGCTTTGGTGTAGATCATAATGTGCGTACCACCTTTGATTATAGTTGCACCTTTGATCCTTTGATAAGGAAATATCTTATCCTTATCGCCTGTAATATGATAAACATTAGGTGGAACTGTTTGGTTGCCCCAATGCAAAATAGCGCCCAATGCCCATTTGATAAATTTTGGTGAGGTATTCTGTAGCATGCTCACAAATAATTCCTGGTGATGTTTTGACATCTTCCCCATCACTGTTCTTACTACAATGCCCGTATGGGGAAGTAACGACGAAGGGATCAATTTATATAGCGGAAGATATCTGTACCATTTGTGGGATTTTGGAGCTTCACTTGCAGTTTTGATAGATGAGATAAGAATGGCTTTATCCAATGTTACTCTTTTCGCTATTTCCATCGTTAGCATGCCACCTAACGAATTGCCAATAACAATTGATCCGCGAGTTATTTTGTAATGATCGATCAGCTTTTGTGCATAGGTAGATAGGGTATCCTGCTTATCAGGTTCTACCCAACTTATTGGAACTACCTCATGGCCCTGCAAATCGATGTATTGATATATCCGCGCGTCCGCACCGAGACCGGGTATAAGAAAAATCTTGCTCATTAAAACCGCAGCAATTTTACGATCTGCTCCAGGTATTGGGCATCGGTCTGATCAAATTGATTCAGTTCTTCGCTGTCTACATCCAGCACGGCTACTACTTCGTTGTTTTGATAAATTGGAACAACGATCTCAGATCTCGAAAGAGAGCTGCAGGCAATATGCCCCGGAAAGGCATCTACGTCAGGTACTACCAATGTTTTGCCTTGCTCCCATGCAGCACCACATACGCCTTTGCCTCTGGCTATACGGGTACAAGCTACAGGTCCCTGAAAAGGCCCTAGTACTAACTCACCGTTCTTTACAGTATAAAATCCAACCCAGAACCATTTAAACTGCTCTTTTAATGCAGCGATTGTATTTGCCTGGTTAGCAATCATATCCTCCTCTCCTTCCAGCAACGCTTCTATCTGCGGAATGAGTGATTGATACTGCTCCAGCTTATCTGTCGATTGTATGATGTTTAAATCCTCGGCCATCTTTGATATATTTGGTACTCTCAACAAAAATACCAATATGGGGTCGATACTTAAACAAAGAAATTTTTTTGTGACAAAAACTTACGAATTAACTGATCGCTCTTTAAAAATCAGGCTTTCAACTTTTTTCAGCCTGATTGAAGAGGAGATATCTTTTGAAGAGATAACACATAGGATAGTGCGGAAAAAGCTCCCTAATTTTTTCGTTGCAATTCCTGCAGTTATTTTCTTAATCTGTACAATTATCACGTTGTACTCACATTTCTTCGAGGTAAAGGGCTCCGGCATTGATGATATCACGGTTTACGCAGTACTATTGCTAATTTTTTCAGGTTTAACAGTTTTTACCTATGAGAATGAGATCAAAATAATGTTGGCCAATGGAAAATATCTTTCTTTTTATCCAAAGTCTCCTAATGAAAAAGAAGTCAATGATTTTTTGGGAAAAATGAAGGTTGATCAAAAAGCATATTTGTTAAAAAGCTACGCTAAATCAGATCCTTATTTATCACCAGAGCAACTTGCGAATAATATTAAGTGGTTATGGGATAGAAAAATAATTGACAATGACGAACTTGATGGTTTACGGAACAAGTTGCTTCCCAAACCCAATGGAGGAGGATCGTCTGTTGGCTTCATTTTTAATCCTACAAATAATTGATCGTCAATCTTACCATCGTGCGTTACCCCAAAAGGTTTATTCCTTTTGCCCTGGCGGCTATGGCTATGCACCGCGAACCCATGAAAAAGCAAAAGGGTTGTTCCTTTTGGCAGTTACTCGGTAGCGGAAAAAAAGGCACATTCAGCCTTAATCCCGACTGGCAGCAATGGGGATTGTTTGCTGTTTGGGACGACCGCCAGTCATTTGATGAATTTTACGCAGATTCATTTGTATCCAGATGGTGGGGCAAATACGACTGTGAAAAATGGACAATACTGTGTGAACCATTACAAAGTCACGGCCAATGGGAAGGTAAGGAACCATTTGGGAAAGTAAATATTCAGGGCTATGAAGGCCCTGTTGCTGTACTAACACGGGCAACAGTGCGGTTTAACCGACTGAAAAACTTTTGGAGCAATGTAGATGAGGTTTCAGATTTGATGAGACGATCGCCCGGATATATTATGTCATTAGGCATTGGCGAGCGACCAGTTTATCGCCAGGCCACATTCTCTATCTGGAATAGCCCGGACGATGTAAAAGCATTTGCATATGGCTCGAAGGAACATAGCGAAGTAATCAGAAAAACAAGAGACGAAGGCTGGTACAGCGAAGAACTGTTTGCGCGGTTCAAACCCATTGCCTGTTCCGGAACTTTAAATAACGCAGACCCGCTGAAAGGGCAAATTAAATTAGAAGAACTATGAGAATTATTGCAGAACTACCACACGCTGAATTCAAAATATCGATATTATACATGAACCAAAAGTTTATAGTAAAAGCAGAGCAGGGTACTTTAGAGCAAAGCTACAAGGTGCCCGAAATGGATCTGACCGATGGCGTAAACAGCGTGTTCGAAATACTGGATGAAGAGTTCATGAACAAAATTGCAGCGCGTTTTACAGAGATGCGAAAAGACTACAAGGATGCTTACTTTAGGTATAACTATTAATATAGATAAATTATATAAATAATTGTATAATAGTTATTTATGAATTTTATTTTAATTAAGCCAAATTTTATTTGGTAGTTAAAAAAGAGAATTGTGAATATAAAATGCCGTTTTTAGTCCAAATTCCTAGTTTTATTAAATTAAACTATTTGTAGATATAAATTACATTAAGTAATTGACTATAAATTATTTAATTCTTTATTGTTTATCAAACCAAATAATGTTCGGTGAATAAGTTTAGACGGAATTACAAGTAATCTGGTTCAATTAATACAAATCGCAATACCAAAACCCAACGGGCTTTTCCGGGGCTGATGAGAAGCAGGTATCATTAGTATCTTTCGGTGCGGCGTATTGTTTGAATACTTTCTCCCCTGTTTGGTAGGGTATTTCTTTTTTGAATATCGGTCCTTTAAAAGCGAAGGTATGAAACTCACCGTTCTCTCCGCAAACGTCTACGTCTTCCGGTAACGACATGATCAATTCTTTGGTTATCTCCTTCCCTACAATACGCTCTAGTCTTTCCTGCGTGCAGGCAATCACGGTTCCGAAACCTAACTCTAAAAACTCATTGATGAGTTCGGTGGTATCCCGTTTCCATAAGGGATAGATACCAGTCATGCCTGCTTCTGTTAAGCGGGCATCACGATAATCTTTTAGGTCTTGCAAGAAGATATCTCCGAATATGGCACGTGTAATTCCCTCTACCCTGAAATGCTCCATGGTTTGTCGCATGATATCATCATATTCTTTCATGCCGGGCATTTCAGGTAATCGTACCTGATAAAGCGGAATACCGATGCTTTCAGCCTGTTTAATCAGCAGTTCAACGCGCACGCCATGCATAGATATCCTATCCACAGCGTCATTTATTGTTGTTACAAGATATTTGATATTGAGTTCAGGATTTTGCAGGCAGTAGTATAAAGCCAACGCGCTGTCTTTTCCGCCGCTCCAGTTGAAGATGCAATTCATTATTTTAATGAGTGAATGAGTGAATTGTCTGAAACATCGCTTATATAATCACAAAAAATTCTTTATTAAAAAATCGCTAATTCACTCATTCAATAATTCACTAATTAATTTCGGTACTCCAACCGTAGCTTTCTCTTCAATCTTAATAAAATCCGAAGGTAAATAAGGAATATTCGTATCGACAATATATTTCGGTACTTCCCCCGGAACATAATTCACCAATCCTGCCGCCGGGTAAACAGCAAGTGATGAGCCGACAAGAATAAACAGATCAGCTTTAGCACATTCCTCGGCTGCTTCTTCTATCATCGGCACTGCTTCGCCAAACCAAACTACGTGGGCACGTAACTGGGAGCCTAATTCGCATTTTTCGCCCATCTTCAATTCCCAGCCATCGATGGGATAGGTCAGATTTGGGTTTAAGCTCGACTGTGAGCGTGTAATGATGCCGTGCAGGTGCAGAACATTGGTTGAACCACTACGCTCGTGCAAATCGTCTATATTTTGGGTAATAACCGTCACTTTATATTTTTCTTCCAAAGCCGCCAAAGCATAATGCGCTGCGTTAGGTTCAGCCTCTAACACAGACTTACGTCGCATGTTATAAAACTCCTGCACCAAAACCGGATTACGGCGCCATGCCTGGGGCGTAGCCACTTCTTCTATATCGTAACCCTCCCACAGGCCGTCGCTGTCCCTGAATGTCTTTAGACCGCTTTCAGCGCTTATTCCTGCGCCGGTTAGTACGACAATGTGTTTCATCGAATTGTTCTTAAGGTAGCTCTGAGAAGTCCGTGATACTTTTTGTGCACTCTGTGGTTTAATCACGAAGGGCACAGAGGCTATCCACAGAGAAGCACAGCGTTATTATTTTGTAAAACAAGAAAAGCGACCTGCCGTTGGCCGATCGCTTTTCTTTTATCTTCTGATTCTATTTAAACAGCCAATTCAGTTTTAGTACGCAATACATCGTACTTGTTCTTTGCCAGTTCAAAACCTCCAAAAAGAATTGCGCAAAATACGACATCCCCATAAAGCATATTCTTTTCAAAAGGAATGGCAGCGGTCAAGGACTGCATATAACCTGACCAGGTATGCGGATAAAGATTACCAATTGGCAAGTCGGTTAACAACCAGTGTAGTACAACTCCCAATAACGAAGCGGCCAAAACATTCAAAAAAATAGGTTTTTTGATCAGGCTGCCTATAAAAACCATCACAATAAAGAAAACATATACCATAATAGAACCCTGATCGATCAGCTCCCATTTACCACTATAAAAATGATTTAGAAATATATCGCTAACAAAAAGTGTTAATAGTGGTACTAAATATGCCTTCCATTTATCAATGAAATAAGCTCCTCCGAACAAAGCAATAGCTCCAACGGGATTAAAATTGCTCAATACATAAGGAAATTTATAACTCACCAAACGAAATGCTGCTGCCGCAACAATCGTCAGGACGAGTACTGTGTTACGTGTGTTTACTTTTTGTAGTGTCATGGTCGTATTTGAGCAGTAAAATTACTGATTTATCGCTTAAATAAAAATCGGCATTTTTTACTTGTTTACAAAGATTATTCTGCCCGGATTAATTCCGGTTGTTATCGAATATTCTTTTTTACCTGTTTTATCAAAGGCGTATAAGGTACCGTTTGACGAATAATCTTTAGCATCACTCACAAATACCTCGCCTGATAAAGAATCTACAGCAATAGCATAAGGTGAAGTAAGAGCCGTGCCGTCAGTAATAAAATTAGCGGCGCCCGCGGTTTGAGTTTTAGCATTGTAAACAGCGATTTTATTATCCAAAGTAGGATAATACACAAAATCGCCGCTGGCTGCCATTGGAATATTATAGCCTAATGATAAAGTCGATTGCGATTTAACTGCATCGGTACTATTATCAATTATGGTCAATCCACCCTGAATGTTGGCAAAATCGCCTAACGACAATACATATACATGACCATAGTTATCAGCTGCCATCGTAACCGGATTGGCTATCACGGTGATCTTTTTGGTTTCTGTTAAAGCGTCCAGATCGATAACTGATACGGTATTATCTGGATTACCAAAGCTCAATCCGCCTGAGTTTGCTACATATAATTTACCGTTTGAAACTACCAATTGCTCCGGGTTACGGCCAACTGTAATGTATTTGGTGATTGCAAGACTTGCAGTATCCATTACAGCTACAGTGCCATCGTAAGAAGTAATGAAGGCATTTCCTTTGTAAAAAGCCACGCTTCTTGGCTCGCGTTTTACCTTATTGTTTATCATACTATCCTGTTTGATCAGTTTGCCTGTTTTTGCATTCACCACATCAATTACAGAAGAATAATTTACTACGACGTACATTTTTGAACCGTAAATCTCGGCATCATTACCAGTATCGCCCAAACCGTCTCCATTAATGGTTTTATACAGATCGGCAGTTAATTGCTTGGTGGTGTAATCATAATAGGTTAATGAACTATTATTACTCCCTAAACCTCCCTGATTCAATATATAGATACCTGCACGCTCGGCTTTAGGTGTACCCTGGTTGGGGGTAATTTTATCTTTATGGCACGACGCCAGTACTGTTAGCAACGCAACAGCAATAAAGAGAGAATTAAGTTTAATTTGTTTCATGTGTATTTATTTTTAAATGGTTATTTGAAATGAAATTCGGTACGAGCGGCCCGGCATCGGGTAACTTTGGATAACGTAATAGGACTTATTAAAAATGTTGTTCACCTCGAATGATGCTTTGATCGGCGTACGATTTGATAAAAATCTATAAGACATGGATGCATCACTGACGGAGTAACCTGGCACACTGTTATCAATTGATGCATCATTGGTGTAATAACGTATCGATGTAAGTATCTGATTATAATAAATGCCGAGATTACCATGGTTTATCCCTGCATTTAAGGCTAATGTATTTTTAGGGGTATATTGTATTTGTTTCAGATAAAAGTCGTCAGTAGGGTTTGTTACATTAATTGCATTTTGAAACGAATAATTGGCGGATAACGAACCTTTCCACCCCTCAGCCAGGTTTACCTGGGTTTTTAAACCAGCATCGATGCCTTTTATATCAACAGTTCCATCATTAGTTACAGACGCATCGGAAGGGCCATGCGGAATAAATACAATTTTATTAGTTACGTCATTGTAATAAGCATCTACTGTAACGGTTATGTAATTGAAAAAGCCGTTCAGACCTTTAGTGTAGGTTGTACCTAAATCAAATTCCTTTGCAAATTCAGGTTTAAGGTTCGTGTTTACTACAAGCTCATAATACAGATCATTGAAAGTCAGATTGCGGAATATGCTTTTATAAAAAGCCCTCAACTGAAAATTTGGAGTCTTAAAAGGCTGTATGGAAGCCATTATGGTTGGCGAATAAATATTTCTGTTGGGCGCAGGATTACCTATTTTAACAGACTCTACTGTGTTAGTATTCAATATACTACCCTGCAAGTGCAGTTTGCCGATGGTGTAGTTTGATGCCAATACATTCAATAAAGTGAACCTGGTAGGAATTGGAAATGGTGTATATGGGATGAAATTATATTGTGTATTTAAATCGTTTAACGAACCATCAACGGCATAAGAAACTTCCCAGTTCGGCAGGATAGTATAAGATAAAGCCGCTGATAAATAAGCTTCCCGCTGTGTAAAATGCTGTTCGATGTCGCCCTGGGTATTTAAAAACGGTGTAAAATAATGCAGGTAATCTTTGGAGACCTTGGTGTTCAATAGTAAGTGAAGTCCATTATGCCATAAGCGCTCATAACTGGCCTGAATAAATAAATCCTGGTTCCACGACCTGCCGGGCTGCGTTGTTGTGTAATTAATAACTGCCCCCGGTATTCCACGATCGGAGTTATAATAATTTATATGCAGACTAAATTTATTGCTGTCATTTTTTGTCCAATATAGTGCCCCATCAATTTGTTGAGAGGTTATATCAGCCCCGGTACGTATGTGCAATGTGTCCGAACCATCGCCCTGAGTCTTGAACTTATACCGGCCATTAGCATTTTCAATATAACTGTTGATGATGAACGACCAATTGTTGCTGATCCGCTGCTGCCATTGCAGATTAGGATTGAATAAGCCGAATGAACCTGTTTTGACGCCAGCCGTGATCGAATACGGCTTATCAGCTGTCAGAGCAGGTTTAATAGTCTTTATGGATAGTACGCTGGCGGCAGAAAACGCCCGTGCAGTTTGACAGATATCTGGTGGTTGCCCATTGTAAAGCGTGATCTCCTGAACATTCTGCAAATTAAATTTACTTAGATCGATCTGACCATTTTCAGCATCCATCATTTGTACGCCATCATACAAAACGGCTGTGTGGTTTGCCCCCAGGCCTCTTACAGAAATAGTTTTTAATCCGCCAACGCCGCCGTAGTCTTTTATGTTGACCCCTGAAAAATCTCTTACCGCATCGGCGACATTAAAAGCATTATATCGCTCAAAATCACCTGCAGATATGTTTTGCGCCGGAGCAAGCGTTTGCACTTTGGGAATTGGTGAGGTGCTTACTTTAACCTCTTTCAGCTTTTTAGCGGTATCGGTCTGGGCAAAAGCAAAGGAACAGCAGCATACCCCGGCAATAAATACCGGTAAAGCTTTAAAACTGTTTAATTTCCTTTGCATGGCGTGTGTTTAAAACCACAGCCTACTGAAACGGAATTTGGAATGGAAACGGATAATATGCGAGTTTCACATTCAAGCCTCAATCCCCGAAAGCTATGAATAATTAAGTGCTCTGGCAGGTCTTCTGACTCGCTCCCCTTTTGTTCTGCCTTCCCGTCCGCTAACTAGCGGGACAGTGGCCTTGAATGAACTTTGGTTATGGAGCTTACAGCTGCGGGACAGTCCGGGATTTACACCCGATTCCCTTTTAATCCCGATTACTCATCGGGAACCTAAAGCGCTGCAAATGTAGCTGATGGAATTGGGATTTTCAAGTGTTAGTTGAATGGTTGATTAAGTTGGATTGAATTGATTGAGTTTTTCAAAAAGCTGATTAACCATTCAACTCAATCAACCACTTAACCCAATCAACTAATAATTATCTTTAACACCATGAAACTACTCTCCACCTGCCTTTTATTTATCCTAAGTTTATCTGCTATGGCCCAACAGCCTGATACCGTTTTCCTGAAAAACCTGATCGAATCACATCCTGAATTATTTGACCATATTCTACATCACCCCACTCATAACGAAGTGGAGGTTTTGTACACCCAGATTGATCGCGATGAGCATAATGTGCCTCATTTTAAGTCTTATGGCTATCGGTTGAATCCGAACAGGTACTTCTACCCTGCCAGTACAGTGAAGTTACCTACTGCGATTTTCGCGTTGGAAAAACTAAATAAGCTGAACATTAACGGCTTTACTGTTAAGTCTACTATGATCACAGACATTGCTTTTGCCGGGCAGACTAAGGTGACAAAAGATACCTCATCCAAAAATGGTCTGCCGAGCATCGAGAATTATATCAAAAAGATACTGTTGGTAAGTGATAATGATGCCTATAACCGTTTGTATGAGTTTGTTGGCCGTGAGGAGATAAATGATAAACTTAAAAAATATGGTTTGACGGGTACCCGTATTATTGGTCGCTTAGCCATTGGTGATAAAGGTGAAAGTACAAGGCATACTAACCCAATCAAATTTTATAATAGTAAGGGCGAGTTGGTCTACAGTAAACCGGCTTTGTATGATGCAAAAGATTACCCAATGCACCTGGAAAACATGATCCAGGGTAAAGGCTATCTGGACAAAAACGATAAACTGGTGATGCAACCTTTTGATTTCTCGCAGAATAATGTATACCCGCTGGTAGATCAGCAATCTGTTTTGAGAAGATTATTATTTCCTGAAACATATCCTGAAAATAATCGCTTTAATCTGACTGATGATCAATATAAATTCATTTACAAATACATGAGCATGTGGCCTACGGAAAGCAAGCATCCGACTTACAGTCCACCGGAATATTTTCCAGCATACTGCAAATGGCTGTTTTATGGCGGGGATAGCTTAGCAGTGATCAATCCCAATATCCGTATATTCAACAAAATAGGCGATTCATATGGCTACGATATCGATAATGCTTATATCGTTGATTTTAAAAATAAAGTTGAATTTATCATTTCGGCAGTAGTGCAATCCAACGATGACGAGATTTATAACGACAATAAGTACGAATACAAGACTGTGTGCCTGCCTTTCATGAAGAACTTAGCTCAGACGATCTATCAATATGAATTAAGCAGGGAGCGGAAATATAAACCTGATTTGAAAAAATTTAAGTTTAAATATTAGGTACAAACAAAAAAGGTCCCGATAATTATCGGGACCTTTTTAAATTATTCCGTTTGTTCGTGTCCTCACGAACAAGCTTATTTTACAGCATCAACAATTGCTTTGAAAGCATCTGGATTGTTCATCGCTAAATCAGCTAATACCTTGCGGTTTAAACCAATGTTTTTAGCGGCTAACTTACCCATTAATTGAGAGTAAGAAATTCCGTGCTGACGGGCACCTGCGTTGATACGTTGTATCCATAAAGCCCTGAATTCTCTTTTCTTGGTTTTACGGTCGCGGTAAGCATACTGTAAACCTTTTTCAACTGTGTTTTTTGCAACGGTATAAACCTTGCTTCTTGAACCCCAATAACCTTTGGCAAGGTTCATGATTCTTTTCCGGCGTCTTCTCGACGCTACTGCGTTAACTGAACGTGGCATCTTTTTGTCTTTTTGGTAGTGAGTGCCAGCTTACCAAGCTGATCTTGCTTACTCTAATACCTGGTTTTAAATCTGTTAATTACTTTCCGATACAAAGCATACGTTTTACGTTACCCATATCCGCATCAGACACTAGGCTGGTGTGAGTAAGGTTACGCTTACGTTTTGTTGACATCTTGGTTAAGATGTGGCTTTTGTATGCGTTCTTTCTTGCAATTTTACCGGTTCCAGTAAGCGTGAAACGCTTTTTAGCACTGGAATTGGTTTTCATTTTTGGCATAACTATTTATTTAGATTTGAGATATGAGACTTGAGATATGAGAACTAAATTCTCTTTCTCCAATCTCATACTCGTTGTTAATTTACTTTTATTTCAGATGTGTCTCAAATCTCACATCTAATATCTCATATCTACTTTTTTACTCCTTTAGAAGCAACGGTTAAAAACATCCGCTTTCCTTCTAATTTTGGCAATTGTTCAACTTTGCCTACTTCTTCTAATGCCTGTGCGAAACGCAGTAACAGGATCTCTCCCTGTTCTTTGTAAACTATCGCACGACCTTTGAAGTGTACATATGCCCTCACTTTTTCACCTGCTTCCAGGAATTTGATGGCATGTTTTAATTTAAACTCGAAATCGTGGTCGTCCGTATTCGGTCCGAAACGGATCTCCTTAATAACGGTTTGTTTAGCGTTATTCTTGATCTCCTTCATCTTTTTCTTCTGCTCGTAAATAAACTTATTATAGTCTACTACTTTACAAACAGGCGGAACAGCGTTCGGAGATATTTCAACAAGGTCCAATTCCTGCTCCTGTGCAATTGCAAGTGCATCTTTAAGCGAGTACACACCTTGCTCCACGTTGTCACCTACAAGGCGAACTTCCTGAGCTCTGATGAATTGGTTAATGTTATGTTCGGCTTCCTTTTTCTTAAAAGGCGGCCTTGGTCCTCTGTTAAAATTGGGTTTGTTTAATGCCAAGTTATACCGTTATTTCTTTTATTATTTGTTGTTTAAATTCTTCAATAGTCATACTGCCCAAATCTCCCTGCCCATGTTTACGAACCGAAACTTTGCCTTCAGCTTCTTCCTTTTCGCCTACAATAAGCATATAAGGGATTTTTTTAACTTCAGCATCGCGTATCTTCCGCCCTATCTTCTCGTCTCTAAAATCAATCAGCCCGCAAATATCGGAATCTTTTAATATATCAGAAAGTTTTTTTGCATATTCTTCATATTTTTCAGATATCGGCAAAATGGTGAATTGTTCAGGTGATAACCACAATGGAAAATTACCCGCACAATGCTCGATCAGAACCGCTACAAAGCGTTCCAATGAGCCAAACGGTGCACGGTGGATCATCACCGGGCGGTGCTTTTGATTATCGCTGCCGGTATATTCCAGTTCAAAACGCTCAGGCAGGTTGTAATCCACTTGTATAGTGCCTAACTGCCATTTGCGGCCGATAGCGTCCTTCACCATAAAATCGAGCTTTGGACCGTAGAATGCGGCCTCGCCTAACTCAACTACAGTTTTTAAACCTTTCTCATCTGCAGCCTCAATAATCGCTTGTTCAGCCAATGCCCAGTTCTCATCTGAACCGATATATTTTGCTTTGTTTTCAGGATCACGAAGAGAAACCTGTGCGGTATAATCTTCAAACCCTAAAGCTGAGAATACATAAAGCACCAGGTCGATCACTTTTTTAAACTCTTCTTTCACCTGATCTGGGCGACAGAATAAGTGCGCATCATCCTGTGTAAAGCCACGAACGCGGGTCAACCCATGTAATTCCCCACTTTGCTCATAACGATAAACAGTACCAAATTCAGCATAACGAACGGGCAAATCTTTGTATGAACGGGGCTTAGTTTTATACATCTCGCAGTGATGTGGACAGTTCATCGGTTTAAGGAAAAACTCCTCTCCCTCCTGCGGCGTTTGTATAGGTTGGAAACTGTCTTTGCCATATTTCTCATAGTGACCGGAGGTTACATAGAGGTTTTTATGGCCGATATGCGGAGAGATCACCTGCTCGTACCCTGCTTTTACCTGCGCGTTACGCATGAAATTTACAAGGCGCTCACGCAAAGCAGTGCCTTTTGGCAGCCACAATGGCAAACCCATGCCAACTTTTTCAGAAAACGCAAACAGTTCCAGTTCCTTACCCAATTTGCGGTGGTCACGTTTTTTTGCTTCCTCTATCAAGTGCAAATAGTCGGTTAGTTCGCTTTGTTTTGGGAAGGTAACCGCGTAGATGCGGGTTAGCTGTTTGCGGGTTTCGTCGCCACGCCAGTAAGCACCGGCAACATTCATCAGCTTTACAGCTTTTACAAATCCAGTATTGGGAATATGCGGACCGCGGCAAAGGTCTGTGAAGTTACCCTGTGTATAGAAAGTGATAGAGCCATCGGGCAGGTCCTTTATCAGATCCAGCTTGTACTCGTCACCTTTTTTTGTAAAATAATCAATGGCATCTGCTTTGGATACCGGCGTACGGACATACTCCTCTTTGGTTTTAGCCAGCTCCAGCATCTTATCTTCGATCTGCTTAAAATCATCCGAAGAAAACTCTCGGTCGCCAAAATCTACATCATAATAAAAGCCGGTCTCAATAGCCGGGCCGATACCAAATTTGGTACCCGGATAAAGCGCCTCTAAAGCTTCAGCCATTAAGTGGGCTGATGAGTGCCAGAAGGTTGATTTACCATTGGTATCGTTCCAGGTGAGCAATTTTACATGCGCATCCTGTTCAATGGGGCGACTGGCGTCCCAAACCTGGCCGTCAACTTCGGCCGCTAATACGTTTCTTGCTAAACCTTCGGAGATCGACAGCGCGATCTGCATCGAAGTGGTTCCCTTTTCGTACTCACGAACGGAACCATCGGGAAGTGTAATGTTAATCATCTACAACTATGATTTAATTTTCAATAAATAATAAATAAGTCACCTACCAAGTGACTTTATGTTTGTGTGCAAATATAGAAGATTTTAAATGATTACAATATTTTCAGCAGGGTCTCTTCGCTCGTACTTTTCACGAATATGCTTATTGATGTAAGTGGCCAAATCGGAGCCCAGCATAGCAAGCTTCTTCATTTCTTCCACATGCCTTTTACCCGGTTTAGCGTAACTGTAGGTGTATACGAACTGCTGACCATCCTTATCAGGAGGAAAAAGGATTTTTATATCATGGTCTTCAATGCTATAAGCCAATACACCACTATCGTGATCGCTATGATATTTATGCATTTTGAATCGGGCCATGTATGCCAAACAAAACACAATTCATTATGATTTAAACCAATCTAAAATCGTAATTCTAAAATCGTAAATCACACATTCCCCCATCCATGTGCCAATACATCTGCCAGGTGTATAGTTTTGATAGGCAAATTGTTTTTGTCAATATACCCCTGAAGATGAAGCAAGCAGGAAGCATCGGTAGAGATAATATAATCAGCCTCAGCAGCTAACGCATTATCTACCTTTTGCTGAGCCATTGCCGTTGATATCGCATCGAATTTAACCGCAAATGTACCTCCGAAACCACAACAGGTCTCGTTATCTTTCAAATCGACCAGCTCCAGGCCAAGAACTTTGGATAGTAGTTGGCGCGGTTCTTCCTTGATCTTACATTCACGCAGACCGCTGCAGCTATCATGGTATACAGCCCGTCCATCCAACTCGGCGCCGAAATAATCGAACTGCAGGATGTTTACTAAAAAATCTGATAGCTCATAAATATTACCCTGTATGGCCCGGCATTTATTGTGTAAAAGTGTATTGGTAAACAGGTCATTGTAATAGTTCTTTACCATTCCCGTGCATGATGCAGATGGTGCAATGATCACGCTATCTTCAGAAAAACCGTTGAGAAACTTAGTACCGACATTTTTAGCCTCGTCCCAGAAGCCTGCATTAAAGGCAGGCTGACCGCAACATGTTTGCTCCGGATTGTAACTAACGGTACATCCCGCTTTTTCCAAAACTTTAACGGTATTCCAGGCGGTATCAGGGTAAAGCTGATCAACAAAACACGGGATAAACAACTCAACTTTCATTGGCGACTAATTTCAGAAAAAGTTTTTAGAATTGGCCATTAGTTTCTATTTGCCAGGGTATCTGATAAGGTATTGGTGTTCACGTTCACAGCGTGAACGCTTTCGTGTGTTTGTTAATGGTTGATAATCAGCGAATTGAATTTTGGACAATGGTGTCAAAACGTCGTCACCACGTTATTGCGCAATTTGATACTGTCTTAGCTTAGCGTAGCGTGATTTTCAACACCCGATGATTGGATGTCACATACAGCGTTTTCTCATCGCCGGATAAACGGCAATTAGAAACGAGGTCATTGATTAGCATTTTGCCCAGCAACTTGCCTGCCCGGTTAAAAACCCATATGCCCCCCGGTCCGGAAGCAAACACATGGCCTTGTTTGTCGATCTTTAAGCCGTCGGGATTACCGGGAACTGTTTTTATCGATGCATTTGCACTGTAAAATATCCGGCCATGAGTGAAAAGGCCATTTTTGTCCAGGTCGTAAGCATACCAATAAGCTTTTGCAGGGTCGGAATTGGAGATGAGTATAGTTTTGCCGCCCGGGAAGAAGGCTATGCCATTTGGCCGTGTAAGCGTATCGGTAAGCAAGGTTATTTTACCGTTCGCCGAAATCCGATAAACGCCCTGGTACGGCGTCTCTTTCAAAGGATCGTCCACGTTCTTTTCCAGTCCATAAGGCGGGTCGGTAAAGTAAATATCGCCATTGCTTAAAAAAGCCAGATCATTTGGACTATTGAACATTTTACCTTTATAGTTAGTTGCCAGTTTAATGAACTTAGGTAGGGGTTTATCCAAAGGCGCGTCCATGATGGATACAGCCCTGTCACCATGCTGGCAGATCACCAATTGCCCTTTTATATTTAACCCCAGGCCATTTGACCCCAACTCGCCGCCGCGTAGTATGGTACCTGTATATCCCGCGGGCTTTAAATAAACTTCCTTGCCTTTTTCTTTGGTCCATTTGTAAATCACGTTCTTTTTAACGTCAGAGAAAATGAACATTTTGAGGCTTTCTATCCATACCGGCCCTTCACTCCACAGAAACCCATCAGCCAATATTTCCGCCTTAGCGTTTTTACTAACTATGCTGCCGAATTCAGGGTCAGTCTGTTTTAAGGTCATCAATGGTTTTGCAGGCTGAGCATAGCCGGTGGAAATGTGGCCGGTTAAAAGGACTATCATCCCTAATAAACAATTGCGGCAGGTTATCATACAGGGTATATTATTGGTTATCAATCAATTTGCGATAACCTAAGTTAGCTATATCTGTCGAACTAACTAAATGAAATATCCATTGTTATTACGAACCAATATAACCACCCCGTCGGCGAGGAACGAAGCCATCTCTACTTAGGACATTCAATTGACCGTGGATTCTTACAATGACGTTAGCTTTGGGCGTTCCCGCTGGTAGAAGCGGGCAGGCTTTACGCTCATACGGCTTCAGGCATTAGGCGCTGGGCCGGTATCCACTTCAATCCTTAACGCAACTTCTTCTACCCCACCTTCATGAAGCGATAGTGTAACCATCTATATGTTAGACAGGCCGGCCCGTTAGTAAGTAGCATTTTGTCTGAAAAAATGATTGAAAGTGTTAATATATATTTCAAGGCGCTGTATTACAACACAATAAAATGCTAAAAATATTAGTATTTTATTTAAATATTTTGTTACTTTGTTGAATTGCTTAAAACAATATGTAACGTTTTTCGTAAAAAAAATTACACTTTATATTATTTTGATTACATTAATAAAGAAATAAATTACATTTTTTGTTAAATATATAACACTTTTTATTATGTTTGCTTCGAACTATTTGAATATGTATACAGAAATAATTAAAATAATTGAGGGAGGTCTTTCAAAAGACCTTAAAAAGGTCGTGAGTTACGCTAAATTATTGGCTGAAAATGCGGCAAAGTCGGGCGATATTAAACTTTCTGAAAAGATACTTAAAACGTTAAAAGACACCAAGGCCCAACCTGTATATCTCGATCAGCTCATTTCTACCCCCGTTGATCAGGAGACTAGAATGAATATTGCGGATTTTGTTATGCCATACAATGATGAAATAAACTTAATTGTTTCTAAACAGCTGGAAGACTCAATTAATCATTTTATATCTATGAATGAGCATAAAAATAGTTTAAGGTCGGCTGGATTGGATGTTAGCTCCTCATTATTAATATATGGTCCGCCGGGATGTGGTAAAACAACTGTAGCAAAATATATATCAAAAACCTTAAAACTGCCACTGGTTGTAGCCAGACTCGATTCCTTAGTGTCTTCTTTACTCGGTAACACTTCCAAAAACATTAGAAAGGTTTTTGATTTTGCCAGTAATCAACCATGCATCTTGTTTTTAGATGAATTTGATGCTATCGCAAAGGCTCGGGATGACCAACATGAGTTAGGTGAATTAAAAAGAGTAATAAATAGTCTTCTACAAAATATAGATGAATTTGCTACAAATAACATTTTAATTGCAGCAACTAATCATCATGAATTATTAGATAAAGCTATTTGGAGAAGATTTAATCATATTATAGAAATAGGCTTACCAGTAAAAGAAGAAATAAATGAATTGCTTCATCTGTATTTTGAAGGTTCTAATTGTGACTTTCTAAATGAGGTAAAAAAGACTGAGAAAATCAGCTCACTATTGGACAAGTTGTCCCCTTCTAACATCAAGACAATTTGTCAAAATACTATAGCAAAAAACATTATTGAAGGGAAACCCAATATTAGTTACGAGGACTTGCTAGTTCAAATATTCTTATTTAATCATCATGGCTCCTATTCGCAGGAAGAGCTAATTAGTTTTTTGAATGATCAAGGAGTATCTCAAAACTTAATTAAAGAATTATGTAAAATTTCAATTAGACAGGTAAGAAATGTGTTAAATTAATTTTAATGTTATGGAAAGTAAAAATTTACCTATAAAACTCTTCAAAAAAAGAGATGAGATAGATGACAGAAAAACAGAAGGCGGTGGTAATGATGATTTACCTAAATGGGTGCTCTCGAATGAAGAATTGCTGGTAAAGTCAAGAGATTTATCGGAGGTTTTAACTAGAACTAGGGCTATACTAAATAGCAGGTTTAATAATAATGACTTTTTACCAGTAGTTTTAAAAGTCACACTTAGAGATAAAGCTATTGCAAAAACACACAGGACTCATGTAGGTAAGATTTTTAATGTAAATCATAAATTTAACTTTATTGGCATGTCCGATGAATATGATTTGCTCATTAAAGTTGATAATTTAAAGGACGTTGAACAAATAGCAAAAAATGTCATCGCTATTGATAAAAATCCTCATGGCATATCTTCAATTGAAGATATGGATTTATTTTCACCCTATATCGAATCGGCCTCAGACGTTTTAAAGGCTAGATTAATAAATTATAATAACCATAACATTAACCAGATTGTTGAAACGCTTTTTATTGACACATTAAAAGAAAAAGACATTGAGTTTAAGAGAACTAAGTATGCATCAGATCTAACCATCTATAAGCTTAGTGGAGTCACTACCGATGTTTTAGAAGATATAAAACATTTTGAAGCCTTATACTCTATTACACCAATGCCTAAATTTACCGTTGGGCTTGATTCAGTAGACGATGATAAAGAACTTCCCGTTAAGCACCCCAAGGCAGGAGTTAGTTATCCAATTGTCGGAGTCTTGGATTCTGGAATTGCTAAAATCCCACATTTGGAGCCCTGGTTATGCGAAGATTCATTTTCAAGTTACCCTGATACATTACTTAATTTATCACATGGTACGCATGTAGCAGGTATAATCATTTATGGTGATCAACTAGAAGAAAGTAATTGGACCGGCTTTGAAGGCTGTAAATTATATAGTGCGGCAGTATTCCCAGATTTAGAAAAAGAAACAATCGATGAAGATCAGCTAATTGAAAATATTAGAGAAGCAATTAACAGCAGACCTGATATCAAAATCTGGAACTTTTCTGGAGGATTAGTAGCCGAATGTGATTTAAACGACTTCTCTGATTTCGGAAAATTTTTAGATGATATTCAGCAAACCAGAGATATAATAATCTGTAAATCAGCGGGAAATTGTCAGAATTTTATTATACCTAGACCAACACAAAGAATACCTAAGTCGGCAGATTCTGTTAAGTCGCTTGTTGTGGGAAGTATTGCCCATGAAAAGGGTGCATATGACAAAGCAGAAATTAATTGGCCTTCGCCGTTTAGTCGAATAGGATTCGGCCCCAATAACCTTATAAAGCCCGATGTAACACACTATGGTGGTAATGCTGGTAAGGGGCCTTTAGGGAATATTGTAACTTCAGGCGTTGCTTCATTCTCTTCTGCAGGTAAAATAGTCAAAATAGTAGGAACAAGTTTTTCAACTCCCCGAATTACGTCTTTAATAGCTGGGTTAGATCATAGAATTGCAGAAGAATTTAACCCTTTACTACTGAAGTCTTTAGTAATTCACTCAGCGACATACCCAGCTAATGTCGATTTAAGCCCTACTGACAAAATAAGATATATGGGTTATGGTTTGCCATCCAATATCGATGATATAATATACAATTCACCAGATGAAATTACCTTGATTTTGCAGGATACAATAACCAAAGGCAATTACTATGAAATTCTTGATTTTCCTTATCCAGTAGAAATGGTTGAAAATGGATTATATTATGGAGAGATTACTTTAACGTTAGTGACATCACCAATTTTGGATAATAACAATGCCACAGAATACTGTCAATCTAACATTGATGTTTCTTTCGGAACATTTGATAAAATCAAAGAAAGGGACACTGCCATTAGAACTATTATTAATGAATATGGTCCCGATGGTGCTGTTAATTTATTGAATGAGGTACGCTATAAAAAGCGTTACATAAATAACCCTCTAAATGAAAAAATTCTAAGAAACTATGGCAAGAAATTCCATCCGGTTAAAAAATATGCTGTTAATCTTAGCGAACTAACACAAGCAAATTCTATTAAAGCATTGACATACCCCAAAAAATGGTTTTTACGTTTAGAGGGATTATATTCAAACTTCGCCGAAACACAATCCGCTTTAGACGGAACGGAGTTGAGTCAAGAATTTAGTTTAATTATTACTATTAAGGATAGCCGTAATCAAAGAGATGTTTACAATTCTGTGTCGAGGCAACTAAATAGTAATAATTTTATCTCTCAAAATATACAATTAAGGAATGAAATTAATGTAAGGTACAATAGTAGTAACACTCTTTAATTTATTGAATTTTAGACTTCTTCTATTCTTGGCGAGTATGCCGCGCTGAATTAAGCATCGAGGCATTCATGATCTTTAGACGCTTGCGTTAAGGATTGAAGCGGATACCGGCCCGCGCTTAAGGCTTTGCAGGCATATGAGTGGAATGCCTGCCTCGCTTCTATCAGCGAGAACGCCCAATGCCCCGGTCATTGTAAGAAACTAACGATCAATTGAATGTCCTAAGTGGAGATGGCTTCGTTCCTCGCCATGACGGTAACGAAAGATTAACCGTTCAGAGCCACTTCACTCCCCCCAACCATCACCTTATCCACCTTAATATTCCCATAAACCACATCCAACGACGGCTTTCCACCTTTAAGACTCACATTCCCAAAACCCGTTTCAGTGCTCAAAAAACTCGTAAAATCCCCTACCCGCGAATCGATATAAAGCGTTTTAGTTACCGCATCAAAACGTACGCCAGTAAGCCCCTGTAAATAACCGTAGCTGGCTAATGCCCTTGCATACCAATGGCCGCATTCGTATTCATTAAAAGGGTTGCGGATGCGGCCGTCGTACCTGTCGCGCGAGGCGCGGAGAATGGTGAGCCCTTCTTCCACGTTGCCCATCAGCATTAAGTGTGATGCTACCTGATGCTCTATGCCTGTCCATACTTCGTCGCTGTAAACAAATGGCAGGGATAATTTTCCGCCTTTCGGCCATGTACATAAAAGCAGACCAGCTTCGTCGCCCAAAGCATAAGATGGCCGCTGCGGGTTCGCGTGCTCACTTAAGTCTTCCTTAAAATTGTATTTAAAAACCGATTTGATATGACTGTTTATCTTTTGCGGGTCGATGGTTTCAGGTACCATACACATCCGTCCTATCCAAGCACCCAGTATCCCGTCTGATAGACAACCTTTGCCATATTGGTACTTTGGCCCCTCTTTTTCCAATAATGCCTGTGCTTCTTTTGAATATTCGCCCCCAAACGATTGTTCCGTTGCCGGGTTTTTAGCGTTCAAACCGGCGACGGTTATTTTCTGTATAAAATACTCACCGTCGTACAATTCGCCCTCCAGCATCTTTTTGCCTTTTGCTGCTAAGTCTTTATAAAAGTGCACATCCTTACCCAGGAATTCGCCCATCGTTACAAATGCAGTCAGCGAGCCAATGTAAAAACTGGTATGCATTCCATCTGGACCCCAAAATTCAATATCGTAGGTGTTATGGTGCGGCTCTTCAATCACTCCTTTATGGCGAGGGTCCCAGGTTTTGATGCAGTAATCCATGCTTGTTTTTACCATGGGATACATCTTTTTGATCCAGTTATTATCCCCGCTGATGCGCCACTCGCGGTAACCCTTCATAATTCCGCCTAACTGTCCATCTGCAGCCGCATGAAAATCGTGCGTTGTTGGCCCGATGGGCAGATTGGCCCTAAAAGTTTGGTGTCCGCTCTCATCCTGGCTCTCGCAAAATTCGGTATGCCGTAGACTTCTTTCCAGCGCCGGGAACAGGTGCGGAATAGCCTGCGCATAGTTCCACACATGCGTGCAAGAGCCATGACAACATCCCCAAGAGTCGCCACAACCCTCAAAGCTCCATAAACGACCATCAAACTGCCGCATTACCGTCGGCGATTTCAGGATGGTAAGATTGGCGGCAACCGCTTCAATGACCTCTGGTGGTAAAGTGCTATTGTAAAAGGCAGTGCTGAACATTCCTGACTTTTTTCTCAAATCATCGTAATTCTGCGTCCAATAATTGGCAACTGCATTTATGCTATCAAACCGGCTGCTGTACCAGGGTTTATAAAATTTACCGCTAAAACCTTTATCGTATTTATCCAGTTCCAGGTCGGCGGGTGTATTGCAGCACCCGGTGGCAGCATCGCAGTTTTGTTTGCGCGTTCCCATCTTGCCAAAAGTGATCTCCGAATCGGGTGTGTACCAGGCCATCATCACCCTGATCGTCTTTTTTTGACCGGGCTCCAGTTTAAACGGAACATATAAGCTTGCTCCCGGAGCATCATTAGGCACGGCAGGGTTACTTTTCACTTCGCCATTCTTTACTGCGTTCCATGCCATGGTAAACGGATCCCACCATCCGCCCCTGAACCAGCAATGATCAACTGCTGTATTGGCTTCTGATGAGAAAATGGCAAATTCAGTTGGGTATGGTTTTTCCTTTGTTCCTGCCTCCGATAAAACGAACCCGTTTTGGATCGGTTTTATACTGTTTTTGCCATCATCAACTTTTAAAAAATTCTTCGCATTAAATGAGAAAACTGCATTAACAGGTTTATTACCTGAATTGCTAAAATGATACTCGATAGCACCCACCGGCAGACTTGAGTTATCATCGTCTGTAGGAATAAAAGGGCTCCAACCAGTGATTTGAATCGATAATGGAATATCTTTATCCTCAAGGTCGATATGGCAAAAAGGGAACTCCGTTTTAAAGCTTGCACTATGGAAATGCGGCAGCCCGGTAGTCGATCCCTCTAACCCATTCCCGGCATTATGCAAACCAAATTTTTTCCAGTTAGGCACCGGGCCTTCCAAAAGTTTAGCCCCGTTTTCAATGCCCTTTACCGAAATGGCAGCAAAGATTCCAGGATCATTAAACATATCAGGCTGATTACGTACCGACACCTGCGAAACAACGCCCGTACCCTCCAGGCAGAACATACCTGCGCCCAGCCCTCCAATGGGAAAAGCTACGCGGTTAAGAAATTCGCCGGTGTAAGGTGTGTTGTATTTTCGTTTTTCAGCGCGATCCTTTTTGGGTAGTTCAGCGGGCTTTGGCTCTGGTTTATTCGCTACATTTAGAATGTTTAACGGAATAAAAGCCATAGTTCCGCCAACGCCAACGCTTTTCAAAAAGTCTCTTCGACCAGACTCCTTTTTGCCTGTTTTATTCGCCATAACGTCTATGATTGGTGCCTGAAATTATTAAAAATAATTAGAATACCAGATAGTAAAACAGAGTTTTGCTATTGGTAAATCGGGACCGGCTGTTCCTCAATGACGGACGTAGAAGAAAATTAAAATCTGCGAAAACAATTCAATCAAACAAATCAGCGGTTCAGACTATTGCGCCAGCAACTTCTTCTTCTGCGCGTCATACTCCGCCTGGGTAATGGCGCCAGCGTCGAGCAGTTTTTTAAGTTTAAGGATCTCATCAGCAACACTGCTTGCAGGGGCCGATTTTTGGTTATTGCATGGGGTAACCTCGCAGGTTGCAATGGCTTCTTCTATCCAGATGTCGCAGGTGGGCAAACCGCCGGTCCTTATTGTGATCACGGTCTTCTCACCGCCTCCCATCTGTCTTACAGTCTGAATTTTCTTGATCACATATCCACTGCCTGACATGTCTTTACGTGCCATCATGCTGTTGCTCCGGCGCGGATCAGGCGGCCCGGGAAGCAGCTGATTGATCTGCATATATTTAAAGTTACCATCAGGCATCGATCCTAATCCAACTCTGATAGTATCACCGGGATGATAAGTTATTCCGTTAGATGCTTTATACTCCTTCAGTTTTTGGGCAGATGCTATAAGCGGAGCCAGCAAAAGAAAAGCGATTATAATATTTTTCATAAGGTTCATATTATCAAAGGTAATCAAAGGGATTTATTATTCAACCGGCTCTGCGACCAACGCGGAAGCGTTTTTCTTCTGATAATTCAGCAAAGAGAACAACAATACCAAGCCGGCAATAAAGTAAATACACAACACCAAAGCTGAATTGCGCATGCTATTAGTGATATCATCCACCAGGCCAAAACTGAACATCCCCCCTACAATTGCCGTCTTTTCTGTCACATCGTAAAAGCTAAAAAACGAAGCAGAATCAGTGATACCCTGCGGAATGAACTTGGAATAGGTGGAACGGGAAAGTGACTGTATGCCCCCCATCACCAGGCCGACAACAATCGCCAGTATGTAAAACTGCGTTTCGTTGGTTGTAAAATAAGCCGCTACGCAAACAGCTACCCAAACACATACAACCCACGAAAGCACCTTAACATTACCATAGATATCGGATAGCCTGGACATCAGCGTGGCGCCGGCTATAGCCACCAATTGAATGATCAAAATAATAGATACTAATGAGGTAGTCTTCATATGCAGCTCTTTTGCGCCAAAACTTGTGGCCACCAGCATAATGGTTTGCACCCCCATCGAGTAGAAAAAGAATGCAGGCAGAAATCGTTTGAGCACCGGCATGTTTTTCACTTTTCGCCAAACATTGCCTAACTCGATAAAGCCGCCTTTAATAATATTTTTATGATGACTTTGCGCATTGGGGCTTCCCTTCGGCAAAACAGTGAAAGGAATATAGGCAAAGCAGATCCACCAGATACCTACCAACAAAAACGACAGCCGCGGTGCGAACGTTTTATCGACTATGCCGAACCATTTGGGCTCCAGTACAAAGGCAAAACAGACAAGCTGCAATATTACACTACCGATATAGCCGTAGGTAAATCCTTTGGCACTTACTCGATCCTGCATATCCAGTGTCGCAATTTCAGGCAGATAAGAATTATAGAACACAAAACCACCGCTATAGCCTATGGCAGCTAATCCGAAGAATATCATGCTGGTTTGTAAAGTATCAGCTTTAAAGAAATAAAGCATACCGCATGATATTGCACCCAGCCAGGTAAAAAACTGCATGAATATTTTTTTGTTGCCCCGGTAATCAGCTATTGACGTTAGTATGGGCAGCAATAATGCGATTATTAAGTACGCAGCAGCGAGCGTGTAATCAGATAAGGCTGTATTAACAAAGCTGTGTCCCAAAAAGGTAACGTGGTTGTTGTTTTCGGCACTACTGGTAATGGCCACGTAATAAGCCGGAAAAATGGTGGATGTAATAACCAGGTTATAGGCTGAATTGGCCCAATCAAAAAAGGCCCAGGCACGTATGGTGCGCTTGTTGTTTTTAACTTCCATTAGGAGTTAAAAATATAGAAATTTCAGATATGAAGTATATGTCCCGGCTAAGGAATGAAATCAATCTTGTTTAGCACCCACTGGCCACACTACTTTACTTGCTTTCAATACGCTGATGTCCTTGCCTTTAAGCAATTGCGCATAGGTGGTTAGCTCGAATTTCTTTCCGTTCAGACTGGTAAAATCAGGCGACAGTATCATATTTAACTCGGTTTGCCTGTGCTTGCTTACAGTGGAATTACCTTGCGCATCGCTCATCAGCTTGCTGTTTTCATCTGCCATCGCATCCATTTCAGGACTTGGTGTGGCAGCGTGTATTACCATCAGGTTAGGTCGATCTTGGTTCAGATGATGTTCGATATAATCCATAAAGGCTGATTTTTTTGTAGCGATCGGTTCGCCCCACATTTCTTTATAGGTTTCTCCGTAATAGGTTACGTTGCTCAAAGTTGATATACCCAGATGGTATTTGCGGGCCAGTTTTTCGGTAAGCGCCCGCAATTCCGGTGTCGACAAAGCTACGCCCATATGTGGATCGACATAGGTGATCTTAATTCCTGAGTGTAAAGCCCTTTCAATTTGGGCAGATAGTTCTTTTTCTACTTCATCAATTTTATAGTGTCCATGTTCAAAAGCACGGTCAGACGAATGAAAATAGCCAAGTGAATCAACCAGGCTTGGTACTGCGGACCGACCAAGGACTGGTCCCCAGCGATAATATTTCCATTCGGCAGTAAGCGTAAGGTGAATACCCACACAAACGTTGGGGTGATCCTTCAACACAGCAACAGCTTCCTGGTACCAGGGACAAGCAAACTGAATGGATACCGAAACCGGCATCCCTGTTTCAGCAACAGCTTTAGCAGCCATGTTTACGGAATGGTTCATACCGATATCGTCCAGGCGGATCAGCAGTTGGGGTAGTTTATTTTGTCCGAACGAAAATGCCGAAATGCAAGAAAATAGAAGAACAAGTAAATTGCGTTTGAGTGTTCTTTTCATAAAATGGATTATAATGGTAGGGGCAATCTACAGCTTTGGTCTTATAACTTCAATAATACCGTGTAACAAGTATGATAGCAGAAATAATAAACTATGATCTATTTGGGCTGATTTGACAAAATTTTGGTTGATGTAAGCCGCCAATTGGTTATTTTTGGCAGTAACGATACCTTATTATCATACAAATAAAATAACTATGAAACACGGACTCTTGATTGATATGGATGGCGTGATCTACAGTGGCGAAACGCTGATAGAAGGCGCCGATATATTTATAAACTACTTGCTTAAAAACGATATCCCCTTCACTTTCATGACCAACAATAGCCAACGTACAAGGCTTGAAGCTACGCGCAAGTTAAAACGATTGGGCATTGAAGTGACCGAAGACCATATCTATACTAGCGCTATGGCTACCGGCAAATTTTTGGGCGATCAAAGTCCTAATGGTACCACAGCTTATGTGTTGGGTGAAGGCGGTTTACTAACCAGTTTGCACGAAAATGGGATCACCCTGGTAGATACCGATCCTGAATTTGTTGTACTCGGCGAAGGCAGAAATTTCACCCTCGAAATGGTACAACGTGCTGTAGATATGATATTGGCGGGTGCGAAATTCATCACTACCAACCGCGATCCATCACCAAAAAAACCAGGATGGAACAACTTAGGCATAGCAGCAACTACAGCCATGATTGAAGAAGCTACCGGGCGAAAAGCATTCGTAACCGGCAAACCAAGCCCTGTAATGATGCGTTCAGCAAGGAAATATCTTGGACTTGAGACCGCAGAAACGACGGTTGTAGGCGATACAATGGAAACTGATATTCAAGGCGGCGTTCAGATGGGTTATAAAACCATCCTGGTGCTTTCTGGCATATCTGATAAAGACACATTAAGCCACTATGCCTTTAAACCAGACCTGGTTGTAAGCTCGGTGGATAACATTAAGTTTCCGCTGAAGTGGTGGCAGTAATTTGTCCGGGCGCTATTCCTGATCATTAATAAAACATTGCCCGTGCGATGATGTATTAATAATAAGAAAGCATCAGGACGTGCGAAAGTTTCATTGGATATCGGCGATAAGTATTTTGATAGCTGCTGTTATTGTCGGCAGCTGTAAAACAAAATTTGATACCACTAAATCAAACTTCACAGCCGCACGCTCAGAAACCGCCTTTGAACATGGTCGGGTACTGGTTTATAGTATTTGCGCCGGATGCCATTATGATCCCTCTGCTAAAAAGTTTATCGGTACGCGCATTCATGAAGTGCCGGGCATAGTTGGAAAAGTTTATTCGGCAAATTTGACCAATTCCAAATCAAATGGCGTCCCTCCACATTATTCAGATGCGGAGTTAAAGTATCTGCTCAAAACCGGCATAGCTCGTGATGGCCGTTTCATCCCTTATATGTTGCGCCCCAACATGGCTGACGGTGATTTGAATGACATCATTGTTTTTCTCCGCTCTAACGATCCAGCTGTAGCAGCGGCGGATACGACTATTGGCACCAGCCATTTTACATTGATCGGTAAAGTAGCAATGAATATGATGGCTAAGCCCCTGCCCTATAAAACGGATATTAAGAGACCACCTGAAACTGATTCAGTAGCTGCGGGCCGGTACCTGGTTGATAATATTGGTTGTTTTCATTGCCATTCTAAAAGCCTTACCAAACTAAATTACCTGGCCCCTGAACTATCCAAAGGCTATATGGCGGGCGGTATGAAGTTTAAAACTCCCCAAGGAGTTGAAATATATGCATCAAACCTTACTCCTGACAAGCAAACAGGTACAGGTAACTATAACAAATTGCAATTCAGAAAAGCATTAAAAGATGGCGAGTCGCCTAATGGGAAGTTGCATCCGCCTATGCCCAAATTTAACAGGTTAAGCGACAATGACGTTGACGCTATGTTTGTTTATTTGAGATCCATCCCACCAAAATATCATAAATTGCCAGGTCATTGAACCTGTCAAATTTTGTCTGCCGGATAATGAATGCCTGCTATTTTCCTGATTTCGTCCAGCGTTTCCATCAACAAAACAGTATCTGCAAAGGACACTACATTACTTTCGGTAAGTCCATTCCTTAGGCAATCGTTGACATGCCGGGCCTCGAATTGATAACCAAACCCCTGTTCTTTATCTACGGGGATAATCTCTTTTGAATCGGATTTTCCTTTATAAAATTCAACAGTAGCTGACGGCTCATAAAACCTGGAAGTAAGCCTAATCCTTCCCTCCGTGCCCGAAATGTCCGCTTCCGTTGCCAGGTTAGAAGAAAAGGTAGAAAACAATTGAGCCAGAGCGCCATTTTTATAGTGGAAAAGTATAGCGCATTGTTCATCAACGCCTGTAGCGGCAGGTGTCATAGTAGCTTCAATATGGTCAGGTTTACCGAGCACACTTATAGCAATAAATACATTATAAATGCCGATGTCCATCACAGTCCCCCCTCCCAATTCCGGATCGAATAATCGCGCGGGCACGGGCGGAATTGGTTTGAAGCCAAAATTTACCAGCACAGATTTGATCTCGCCTAATAAACCTTGTTGTATCATTTCAATCGTTTTAATATAATGCGGATGAAACTTGGTCCAAAGCGCTTCCATTAAAAAGAGCTTCTTTTCTTTAGCCAGGTTAATCATTTCTATAGCCTGCCTGCTGTTCATGGCAAATGGTTTCTCACACAACACGGCTTTGTTATGGTGCAGGCACAGTAAAGTATTCTCATGATGTAGATTATGAGGTGTAGCAACGTAGATTACGTCCACTTCAAGGTTTTGAACTAATTCCTCATGGCTGTAATGGCGGTACTGTACCGGAAACTCTTGGCTGAATTCATCAGCAGATTGCCGGCTGCGCGAGCCAACGGCTATCAATTCACAATTTTCTGCAAACCTGAGATCAGATGCGAATTTGCGTGCAATACGTCCTGCGCCTAAAATGCCCCAGCGGATGGTTCTCATTTGGTAGATTATTTTAAGGGATATGCGAAGATAGATTTATATAAACAAAAAGCGGATAACATAACATGCTACCCGCCTTTCAATAAGTTGCAAATTACTATACCTTATTTTAGATGTGAGCGCAAGAACCACACCATTTTTTCGTGTGTTTCCATCAGTCCGGTAATGAAATCGCTGGTGCCGGCATCACCATAATCACTGGCAAATGGATTGATATTTCCCCTGATGAATTGGATAATGCTGCTGTGGTCTTCCACTAATTCGCGGATAAAACCAAGGCTGTCATTTGATCTTTCGGTAAGCTCACCAAGATGGGTAAGCTGTAAAAAACTTTTCAGTGTAGCCGGCGCGTAGTGACCTATCATACGGATACGTTCGGCAACGCTGTCCATTATCTCATCCAGTTCTTCGTATTGTGATTCAAAAAACAAGTGCATCGAATGAAAATCAGGACCTTCAACGTTCCAGTGGGCATTACGTGTTTTGGTGTAAAGTACAAATTCGTCGGCTAATAATTTTGCCAGTTGGGCTGAAACAGCGGCTCTGTTTTCATCGGAAATTCCAATATTGGTTTTCATGGGTGTGGGTTTAAAGAATATTGTGTTTTTCTATTATTTTAAGGTAGAACAAATATAGGAAAAGCGCTTTTGTGAAATGACATTTGATTTAAAATTGACGTAGGGTTTACCTGCTTTTAATGTGCGCGGCCTTATCAATCTCAAACTGAATTTCAAAGGTATTAATCATTGATGAATACTGTGCTTTTGAAAATTCTAATGAAGGTAACTTATCGAACCACTTTACTTCTGAACCAATGCTTTCTGCTTTCCAATCTTTTGTTATATCCAAACCAATTTTATGCCATTTCACGGTGTCATTGTAACATTCTATTTCAGCAACAACTATAGTGCATGGGAAGTCGCAATCATCGGGGCACATTAAAATAGGGCAAATACTCTTGTGTTTAAACTCGGTAAAATTCGATTCCAAACTATTTTACTTTCAGCATCGATTTCCATTGCAAAAAGCAAAGTAGGTATAGTACCCTTGTACATTTCTCCCGGATAAAACGTTTCTAATATCTCATCCAACCATTCACCATCAATTTTAATATTTAGGAAATCATTATAAATTCCGTAGTCACTTTTATCGATTTCTGCTTGAATGTGGTTCATAGTGCATAAATTTATTAAAATAAGAATATTTTATTGTTATCTATTGCAACAAAAAACCCAGCCAAATTGACCGGGTTTAATACAGTGCGCCACATGGGATTAGGATTGAACACCTTGAAGATATCTTACTGATAATCAAATCAATTACAGGAGGAGAAAATTAGCCCACTGGACGCTTTTCGAACCATAATAGATATCTTGAAAAGATCGGAAAGGGATATGAGTCCTCAAAGTCACCACGCCTTTAGCAAAAATTTTTCATAGGCCATGTGACCAGTATTCTGCATGGGCAAAATTGGCATTTGTCAATGCCCTATAAAACCAAATCATTAATATATGGAACCTTTTTGGATATGACAAATTACCCAATGTCGTTCGTCAACTAGTTGAGCGAATTGAATATTTATTGGTCAATTTATAATCAGAGGACGATAACGATGCTCGATTGTTAACGGTTGAGAAAGCAGCAGAATTTCTAAAAACTACTACAACCGCATTATATAGCAAAGTTAGCAGAAAAGAAATTCCTGTTTACAAACCAGGCATGAGGCTATATTTTGACAAGAATGAATTAAAAGAATGGATTCTCACAGGCAGGAAAAAAATTTTACGGAAATCTCTTTGAGCGCAAAAATAAAAAAAAGAAATTCTAACTTTTGAGATATTCGATACAGAAAGTGAAGCACTGCTGATTAAAACCAAAAAACTGCCCGGTCAGCACTTGCATGGAAGATGTGAATCGCGTGACAAACGGGCCATTTAAAAAAGGTATGTTTATAAACCCCGGTACACACCTCGGGCGGATCGCCTGAAAAACCTTTCTTCGCATTAACGGGATATACCGATAAAACTTAGTGGCTGTTAAGGCGCCCCTTCTTCGGCTAACGCCGGGCAGGCTGCCTGTTCAGCAACTTCTAAAAACAAATAGTATGACAGCAATATCTGCTTTTTCTACGCGACAACAGTTTCACCTGTTGATCGATTATCAGGGAACCGAATGTGCGGTGACCGTTCTGCCCGGTGCGGATCGCTTGTTTCTGGTGATTGGCCAGGGCAATATCCTGGGCGAACTCAATTATGACGAGCGTTTTAACTGTATTGCCCATGCCGGCTTTGATCCGGACGAGGCCTGCCAGTTAAGCGACGGCATCAAAAGCCAGGGCCAGCAGCTTCATTCGATTAATTCCTTAATTAATAGTGTTCGGCATTTATGAAAAATACATTTTCAATCACGCATTACCGGGTTTATAAGAACGGGACAGCGGTTATCAAAGTATCGGCAAACGACTTTAAACCCGTTTTGACCCGTCATTTTAAACGCGGGTTACCGGCAGAAAGCTTTCTTGACGCTGACGGGCACGGTATATTTGCCTATTCACTGCCGCCTGACGGACAAATGTTCTATGGGTATGGTACCCGGGCGCGCGCCATGGAGAAGGCTAAAGCAGGGGCGCTGGCTTATATCAGCCAGATGATCCGGGAAGTAGAACGCGGCATTGAACGGCTCCGGCAGTACCGTTTGGATCATTACGAGGATCTGAACACCGAACTGCTGGATGCCAATATCCGAAGGCTGGAAAGGGAAATGCATATTAAATAACAGGATCATGGTTCATAGGACAGGGTATATGTTGAAGGGTGACGGCAAGCGTTACATCCAGGTGGAAACCATCCTCTTGTTTTACAGGCAAAAATTTGTCAGTAGCGGAAAACACCTGCTTTTCGAAAACGAAACGTTTATCGGTAACTTAACTGTCCGTGACGGTGAGCATGTCTTTAACGGCGTGGCGACCCTTACAGACGAAGAAAAAGCCGAGTTGCTGGTCTTTCTAAAAGCATTTATGCCCCCGGATTGCGATGCACACGCCCCGCAATTCGGTTTTGGTATCCAATTGGAAGGAAACCTTACCTACTGTGAGGTACTCCAGCAAAACGACCTGTATGAAATATGGTACGACGGGAAACCGGTTGCAGAACTTTCCCAGAACGAACAGTTCAGTTGGCAGCAGGTTTCCGGGCAACATCTGGCGCCTTCCGTTTTCAGGGAAATCACAGAGCGGATAGAAGGTCATTACAGCGAATGATAAAATAAAAATTAAATTATTCGACTGGTCCAGTATATCCGCCTTTTGACAGTGCCCGTTTTACGGCCTGACTCCAAATCAAAACTAACCGCAACGTTCATGGATGCTGTCGATAGTTAGCGAGAAATCGCTCCTTCCTGCTTTTAAAAACATTCAGACTTGAAAAAATTCGGCAAATATTTGTTTGGCGGCAGGCCTTATTAAAGTCCCGCTTTCTTCCTTCCAGCCGTAAGAAGGACGTTGTAGTACATCATCTAAAAACGGCATTTGTTCTATTTTTTAGGGCATTGCCCGGGTTAACGGCGTATCCGGCCAGCACTGTACGCAACCAGGTAAAGGCATTCCGTTGAGGAGGCCTGTTCTTTGACCGGCTGCTTCAACAAGGCTTTTACCAAACGAAACGTAGCCGATAGCAGATCCGGCATAATTGCCGAAACGACGGTTGGATAATACTGCTTTTCGATGGCCTTTTTCTCATCCGCCGTGGACATATGTACCTCCCAGCGTTCATCGGCTTTAAAGCCGTTCTCTGCAGCAGTGCTGTTCAAGTCGAACAGGTATTCTTTAGCGCAATATTGTGCGGTTTGACTATTGTCTTTCATCTTATTTCTTTTTGTTAAACGTTACATCGTCTTTAGATACACTTTTCTTGCCGGCCGGGTAATCGGATTGCCCCTTTTTACCGTCAGTCGCCGGTGCTTTTTTGACGTTCTTGCCGCCTTTGTCTTTACTCATGGAGTTTATATTTGAAGTATGTTAATAAGCTTTTCTTAATTTAATGATGCGCAGCCAGTGCATGGCCTTCATTACCGGGTAAACCGGGTCGATCTCGAACCAGCGTTTGCCGAAGTTGGCGCTGTTGGGATGCCTGTGGTGGTTATTCTGGAACAGCTCGCCCAGCATCAGAAAGTCGAACGGTGTCGTGTTTTTTGACTTGTCGCCATTATCAAAGTTGGCGTAACCGTATTTATGCCCGCACCAATTCACTATTGCTCCGTGTATTGGCCCCATCATAAAATGAATGGGCAAGAGCAGGAAGAGCCACCAATAAGGTGCGAAGAATATATAGAATGCGGCATAAGCCGCTCCAAATAACAGGCGGGATAATATCGATGAGCCCATCCGGTCGATCAGCGGCCATTCCGGGTAATGCCCCGGGAACCGTGCTTCCGGGTCTTTTACCCGTTTGACATAGTCGTTGAAAGTTAAGGCGGTCGCTTTCATCATCTGGTAAACGTCCACGAAAAAATGTGGCGAGTGCGGATCCTGCTCGGTATCGCTAAAGGCATGATGTGCCCGGTGCATTAAAGCATACGCCCGCGGGTTTAGAAAGGAGGTACCTTCAAAAAGGTAGGCCAGCAGATAAAATACGCGTTCCCAAAAACGGTTTGTGGTAAACATCCGGTGGGAAGCGTAGCGGTGCTGGAAAAAGGTTTGAAAAAAAAGCGACCCGAACCAGTGGGTTATAAAAAAGATCAGTATGATCAGCATAGTAATTCAATTAATAGCATAAAAACCGACACGGGCTTTCCGGGCCTGGGAGCAGTTGTGAGGATGGCAATTTGGATGATAAAGCAGCCGGAGCGGCGCCGGGAGAAGAATCTAAAGCCAAATAAAAAAGCACCCGTCCGTAAGGCGGATGCTTTTACAAAAACTTTATTTGATCGTATTAGACTAATTTAACGTTGATCGCATTAGGGCCTTTTTTGCCTTCAGCTACATCGTAGCTTACCTGGTCGTTCTCCTGGATCTCATCGATCAGACCGGTGGCATGAACGAATAACTCGCTCCTGTTGTCATTTTGTGAAATAAATCCAAAACCCTTCTGGTTATTGAAAAATTTCACTGTTCCTTCTTTTTGCATTATATCTTTTTTAATAAGTGCGCAAGGTAAGAATAATATTTGGCATTGATTACCTTCTGGTAAAATAATTTAACAATATGTTAAACAATGACATTGTGGTGTCAATACTGATCGCTGCAGATGTATCAAAAGGCTTCCATCAGAAATAATGGAAATAGCGGCTTGATGTGTTTTTTGCGGGATATGTCTGTGCCGAACCTAATACATCAGACCAAGTCGAAGGGCTTGGGAATATAATCATCAAAATCCTCCCATTCATACATCCAGCTTTTCCGCCTTCTTCTCATCAGCCATCTCTTTGATATTATACTTTGCTAATTGTTCCCTTATATCAGCTATTGTTCATTTTTGACCGACATTCGGTCTAAGGGGCGATAACGAAGTAAACGAAAAACGTTCACAAGTTTCGAAACTTGTGAACGTTTTGTGCGGAAGAAGGGACTCGAACCCCCACGCCTCGCGGCGCCAGATCCTAAGTCTGGTGCGGCTACCAATTACGCCACTTCCGCTGTTAGGATTTTTAAGAGTCGGCAAAGATAATTATTTATACGAATTTCACAGATTATTTTTCAGATTTCACCGATTGAGGCTCGCAATCAATTGTTTAAAATATTCAGGCGCATGCAGCAACCGGCTTCCATACCACGAAAATAGTTCGCCATCAACTAGTTGGATTTTCGCACTGGGTACCAGTGCCTGGAACTCTGTGATATGCCTGTCAGTAAATGGATATGGCTCCGACGAAAGAAATACCATGTCCGGGTTAGCGTCCACAACCTGCCCCGGAAATGCCTCAGGATATCTTTCCTGCTCAAAAGCATTCTTTAAACCACATCTTTTGAGCATATCATCTATAAACGTCCCCTTCCCTGCCACAATATATGGTTTGCGCCATATCAGATAGGCTACTTTTAAGGAAGGCGATTTGATTTTCAGCTTATCAAAAGACCTAACAATGGTTGAAGCCATTTGAGCAGCATTCTCTTCCCTATCAACCAACTGCCCGACCTTTCGTATCATATCAACTGCATCATCCAGGTTGGAAATGTCGCTCATCCATACCGGGAAATATTGCATCAATTCCTCTATCTGGTCTTTTTCGTTTTCTTCCTTATTTCCGATGATCAGATCAGGATTTAACTTTTTTATTTGATTGATATTTAGCTTTTTAGTTCCACCTACTTTTAGTCTTCGTTTAACCTTGTCAGCCGGATGAATACAGAATTTGGTAATACCGATGATCTCTTCATCAAGCCCAAGATCAAACAATAACTCAGTCTGGGAAGGTACGATCGAAATTATCCTTTTCGGTGTGGCTGATAGTTCCACACTGCGATTCATCTGGTCAAAATAAATAGACATTGGCTATGGTACGGACTGTTATCTTTTTGCGTGCTCCAAAAGGTAAGAAAATAATTTTTAGTTCAGGGGTATCCAATCTTAAAATGCTGTAAACCAATCCTAAAATTATAATATTAAAAAGAATTATCGAATATTCATGTATGGAAAATTGCAGATATATTTTTACATATATGTCTATTTAACTGCCATTATTGACTAATAAATGTATTATTGTGTTTATAATCATAAATAAATATGGGCATCCTGCGGGAATTATTTCCTAAAAAGAAAGACAACTTCAACACAATAAAAAAATACGTAAAAGGGAAAAAAGGACTTGAGATCGGCGGCCCCAGCGATATCTTCTCCGAAAATAAATATATTCCAATTTACCAATTGGCTTCACAGGTAGACGGCGTCAATTTCAGCACTAACACCATTTGGGAAAACACCATACACGAAGGCAATACTTACCGATACGAAATAAATAAGAAAGCCGGGTATCAGTATATAGCCGATGGGGCGGATCTGAGTATCATTACAAATGAGCAGTATGACTTTGTTCTTTCGAGCCATAACCTGGAGCATATCGCCAATCCTATAAAGGCTTTAAATGAGTGGTTAAGAGTTTTAAAACCAAAGGGACTATTGCTCGCCATACTGCCTGATAAGCGGTTTACCTTTGATCATAAAAGACCGACAACGACTTTCGAACATATAATGGAAGATTATCACAACAATACTTTAGAAGATGATTTAACCCACCTGGATGAGATATTGGAGTTGCATGATCTTGACCGTGACCCCGGCGTGATTGACAGGGGCCTTTTCCCTGCCCGATGCCGCGATAATTTTAACAACCGCTGCCTGCACCAGCACGTATTTGACATGGAACTGCTGCGTCAAATATTTGATTATTTGGGGCTCAAAATAGTACTAACTGATACAAGCACTAATTTCCACCAGGTTATAGCAGGCGTTAAAATTTAAATCTGCTTAATAGTGTCAACCGTTATAAATTTGATAGACGCCGGCGATTGTACGTTCATGTGCTGAGCCGACAAGGATAGTAGCTATTTTTCGTTCGATCATCAGCTGCTCCGCCTGGTGGATATATTCGTCCGGCTCAACAATAATAGGGTTAATCGTCATCATATCATCGATGTGCAATTGCTTGGTATCCGGGGTACGCAACAATGCCCTGCGCAGATCACCGTCTGTTACGATACCCTCTACCCTGTCGGCAGTTCCAACTATCACCATTCCCAGCTTACCTTCCGACATACAAAGCAGCATTTCAGTAAATGAAGCACTTTTATCAATAAATGGCAGGTTATCTTTACGCATCAAATCCTTCACCTTTACCAGTAATTTTCTCCCTAAACTACCTCCAGGATGAAATCTCGCAAAATCCTCATGCTGAAATTGCCTGGCCTCCATTAATGCAATTGCCAACGCATCGCCCATTACCAAAGTGACTGTTGTCGAGGATGTCGGAGCTAATTCCAGCGGACAAGCCTCGCGTGTAATACACACATTCAAATGATAGTCGCTATTTTTTGCGATGGTTGAATTTGGATTACCGGTAATACTGATGATTTGGTTATTGTTCCATTTCAAAAAAGGAATGATCTTCAATACCTCGTCTGTTTCACCAGAATAAGAGATCAATATAACCAGGTCGTCATGCTCTACCATACCCAGATCGCCATGGAAAGCCTCTCCCGGATGTAAGAAAAAACTCGGAGTTCCTGTACTGGCCAGTGTCGCAGCTATCTTCCGCCCTATCAAACCTGATTTGCCTACACCAGCCACTATCAGTTTGCCTTTTGACTCCAGTATGGCATTAACGGCTGCGGTAAAGTCATCACCGATGGAATTAGCGACTTCTTTCAGCGATTCGATCTCGATATCAAATACCCTTTTGGCGATGTCTTTCAAGTTGTACGTTTAAGTTTTACGTAATACGTTTTTATTTGATTTTAATTACGTACAACGTATAACGTCGCACGTAAAACCCTATTAAGCAATTAAAGGCTTTATCACTTCTTCCAACTGGTGCAATTTCACCATGTTCGGCCCGTCGCTAAGGGCGTTATCCGGATCTGGGTGCGATTCCATAAAATAGCCATCGGCGCCAAAAGCTCTGGCTGCTAATGCCATCATCGGAACAAAAGTACGGTCGCCACCGGTTTTGCCGCCTGCCCCACCCGGACGTTGAACTGAATGCGTACAATCCATGCAAACCGGGTGACCAAATTTCTTCATGTCATAAATATTCCTGAAATCAACCGCCAGGTTATTATAACCATACATATTACCGCGCTCAGTTAGGATCACCTGCTCATTCCCGGCTTCAATCACTTTTTGTGCCGGGTAAAACATATCCTGCCCGGAAAGGAACTGCGCCTTTTTTACATTAACAACCTTGCCTGTCTTTGCAGCAGCGACTAGCAGGTCAGTCTGACGACATAAAAAAGCAGGTATTTGTAGTATATCAACTACCTCAGCAGCAATTCCAGCCTGGTATGGTTCATGGATATCGGTAGTAACTGGCAAATTGAAGCGCTCTTTTACATTCTGCAGCATTTCCATGCCTTTTTCGATGCCCGGTCCACGGTAGGAATGAATAGATGTACGGTTCGCCTTATCAAAAGACGATTTGAAGATCACGGTTACCGGGTACTTCTGCCCTATTTCGGCAACTTTTTCGGCAACAGTATAAAGTAGGTCCTGGTTTTCCATAACACAGGGGCCTAATATGAAGAACGGCTTTTGCCGTATCTGGTCGTATAAACTCATGCACAAAGATGCAATTTTTTGGTTATACGTTAAATGTATTACGTGGCACGTAAAGGATGACACAAAAACGTAATACGTATCACGTAAAACGTATAACTTTACCCGCATGATCAATTACTTCGATTTCTACGGAATACCTGAGTCCTTTAACCCTGATGTGGCAGCTTTGAAAAAGAAATTCTACGAGCTAAGCAAGCAGTATCACCCGGACTTTTATGCTACTGATACAGATGAAAAGCAGCAGGAAATCCTGGAACTATCCACCATTAACAATAAAGCATGGCAGACTTTAAGCGACCCAGCCAAAAGACTTGAATATATTTTACGTCAGCATGAATTACTTGTTGATGGTGCAAAACCTGCCTTACCCAGCGATTTTTTGATGGAAATGATGGACATCAACGAGCGTCTGATGGAAATTGAAGACGCTGATCAGTGGGGTGAGATCAATAATGAGGTGATGTCGGTGGATGACGATATTAACCAGAAACTGTACTCATTAACAAAGGATTACCATACTCTTGATGACACCGCAAAAGAAAGCCGGTTGAACGAAATTTTAGATATTTATTACAGACAAAAATATTTGTTGCGTATTAAAGAGAGTTTAAATACATTTGCAGCCCGGTTTTGAACGAACTAATCCACCGTTCAGACCAATTGAGGCCCAGATGGCGGAATCGGTAGACGCGTTGGTCTCAAACACCAATGGCCGCAAGGCCGTGCCGGTTCGACCCCGGCTCTGGGTACAAAGCCTGATACGAAAGTGTCAGGCTTTTTTGTTTAATTGTCTCCGCCTCCGGCCGTTGCTGAGCCATCATCTATTCGATCTACTTGAAGCATTTGATCAAAAACATTATCTTGCATAATAAAAATTATGCTGATAGGCATAAACGATGCCCCAAACCAACTGCAAACTTGAATACCATTGCCTTTGTAGATACTGAAGTTACACCTAAAACCAGGCAGGTCAAGGATATTGGCGCAATCAGAGGCGATGGCGCAAAATTCCATAAAAATTCCGGTGCTGAGCTAACTAATTTTCTCAAAGACATCCAGTTTGTTTGCGGGCATTTCATCACCCAACATGATATAAAATACATCGGCAATTGGATCGAAAGAGCCGGTATCAGCGCCGGGAATATCATCGATACCCTTTATTGGTCGCCTTTGTTATTTCCGTCCAAACCTTATCATAAACTACTCAAAGATGATAAGTTACAAGTCGATGAACTTAATAATCCACTGAATGACGCCATAAAGGCCCAAGATCTTTTTTACGACGAGATAGCCACATTTAATGGGTTAGATGAAGATATAAAACGGCTACTGTACCTCCTTGTGGGGTACGACCATCGTTTCAGCGGATTTTTTAAATATCTAAATTATCGGGCAGAAGGTGATCCCGCAACACTCATCAGACTCTTATTCGGCGACCGTATCTGCCAAAATGCCGACCTGGACTTATTTATACAACGAACGCCAATAGAACTGGCCTATTGCTTGTCATTGATCAACGCGAGCGAACCTGCTTCTATTACCCCGGGTTGGGTATTAGCTAATTTTAGGGAAGTGGAGCGTTTGATGTTTTTATTGCGGCAAAAACCCTGCATTAAAAGTTGCCCTTATTGTGAACAGGCTTTAGATGCTCATCGGGCCCTCGACCGTTATTTTGGTTATAGTTCCTTTCGTGAGTATGGCGGTCAACCTTTACAACTAAACGCTGTCGATGCTGCTATCAATTCGAGATCGTTTATAGCAGTATTCCCTACCGGTGGAGGCAAGTCTATAACTTTTCAGGTGCCGGCCTTGCTCGCTGGCGAAAATGCACGTGCGCTTACAGTGGTGATATCTCCACTGCAATCGCTAATGAAAGACCAGGTTGATAACCTGGAAAAGAACGGTATCACCACAGCAGTGACTATCAATGGCTTGCTCGACCCGATAGAGCGCAGCAAAGCTATCGAACGCGTAGCAGATGGTTCCGCCTGTATGCTTTACATATCTCCTGAATCGTTAAGATCACCTACTATATATCGTTTGCTATTAAGTCGCAAGATAGCGCGATTTGTGATAGATGAGGCACACTGTTTTTCATCATGGGGACAGGACTTCAGGGTTGATTACCTTTACATAGGCGAAATGATCAAACTGATCCGTGAGCATAAGCAGTTGCCTTATCCCATCCCGGTCTCCTGCTTTACGGCTACGGCCAAACCACAGGTTATTGACGACATTTGTAAGTACTTTGAAGATAAACTGGGTTTAACTTTAGATAGATTCACCTCTTCGGCATCGCGTATCAACCTGCACTACAAGGTATTAGCCAAAGGCAGCGATGAAGAAAAATATCAGGCCACGCGCGAATTAATTGAGGAACAGGACAGGCCCACCATTGTTTACGTATCGCGTACCAAACGGGCCGAAGACCTTGCAAAACGTTTAACAGCAGATGGTCTGAACGCCAGGGCCTTCCATGGCAAGTTGGATGCTGCCGAGAAAGTAGCCAATCAGGATGCATTCCTTTCAGGGCGAGTAGGCATTATCGTAGCTACGTCTGCTTTCGGGATGGGCGTAGATAAAAAGGATGTTGGTATAGTGATCCACCATGATATTTCGGACTCGCTCGAAAACTATGTACAAGAAGCAGGACGTGCCGGACGTGATGAAAATATCGAGGCTGATTGTTATGTACTTTTTAATGAGGAAGACTTGAGCAAGCATTTCATCATGCTTAATCAAACCAAGATATCTATCAAAGAGATACAGCAGATATGGAGGACCATCAAAAATCTTACCCGTTTTCGGGATAAAATATCAAACTCGGCTTTAGAGATAGCACGAAAGGCCGGCTGGAATGATAGTGTAAACGACATTGAAACAAGGGTCACTACCGCCATTGCTGCGCTTGAAGATGCCGGCTACCTTAAACGCGGACAGAACCAGCCGCGTGTTTTTGCCAATAGCATCCAGTCTAAAAATGCGCAAGAAGCTATCGATAAGATCATCCGCTCTGAACGCTTCTCTGAGAAACAAAAAGGAATGGCGGTCAGGATCATCAAAAAACTCTTCTCGAGCAAGAGCAAACGGCTATCGAGCGATGAAACTGCCGAATCGAGAGTTGATCATATAAGCGATCATTTAGGCATTGTTCGGGATGACGTGATCAGAATAATTAATCTGTTGCGGGAAGAACAAATATTGGCCGATGAGTTTGATCTAACAGCCTTTATAAAACGTGGCGAAGCCGCCACTAGTTCATTGAAGGCGGTCAGCTCATTTGGTGCCATAGAGCGTTGCCTGTTAAACTTTATTGATGAACATCACAGGGTGTTCAATCTGAAAGCGTTGAATGAAAGTTTAGAGGCAGCCGGATGCAGCGACGTGTCGCCAAATAAGATCAAAACCATCATCAACTTTTGGGCGATCAAAAACTGGATAGACCGCACCAATTCAAACCGGTCTAAAGACCACTTTAAAGCAAAGACCAAACAACCTGCTGAGCTGACGAAAGAGCGGTTTGAAGGCCGGCACACGTTATCTGTTTTTATTGTCGAGTTTCTGTACAAAAAGACAAACGCGATCAAGACCGACGGACCTGAAAAAGAGGAAATGCTGATAGAGTTCTCCATTCGGGAATTACAGAAAGAATATCAGAAAAAAATACAATTCTTTAGCAAGGCAGTTACTATTGATGACATCGAAGATGCTTTGTTCTATCTATCCCGGATAGAAGCTTTGAAGATAGAGGGTGGATTTTTGGTCGTTTACAATCGGCTGACTGTAAAACGGCTTGAACAAAACACACGTATCCAATACAAGGAAGACGATTATCAAAAGCTTGAGCGATATTATCAAAACCGCACCCAGCAGATACACATTGTAGGCGAGTACGCCCAAAAGATGATAGACGATTACGTGGGCGCACTGCAATTTGTTGATGACTATTTCCGGCTCAACTACTCATCGTTCCTGAACAAATATTTTAAAGGCAGCAGACAAGAAGAAATAAGCCTTAACCTGACACCGGCAAAATACAGGGAACTAATCGGCGAGCTTTCGCCAATGCAATCAGCTATAATTAGTGATAAAACCTCAAAATATATCGTAGTGGCGGCCGGCCCCGGCAGCGGCAAGACCAAGGTATTGGTGCACAAACTTGCGTCACTGATGATGTTGGAAGATGTTAAGCACGAGCAATTGCTGATGCTTACGTTCTCGCGTGCGGCAGCGACCGAGTTTAAAAAGCGTTTATTGAAACTGGTGGGTAATGCAGCTAACTTTATCGAGATAAAAACTTTCCATTCGTATTGTTTTGACTTACTGGGAAAAGTTGGAAGTATTGATGGAACCGATACCATTATTAGACGAACCATTGAAAAGATAAAGAGTAAGGAGGTTGAACCGAACAGGATAACCAAGACCGTTTTGGTGATTGACGAAGCGCAGGACATGGACGAGGACAATTTTAATTTGGTTGCCGCTATGATGGCCGAAAACGAAGATATGCGGATCATCGCGGTTGGGGACGACGACCAGAATATCTACCAATTTCGTGGCTCAGACTCTAAACATCTTAAAACCCTGGCAACCTCAGAAAGCGGCAAACTCTATGAACTGACAGAAAACTACCGAAGCAAGAACAACATTGTGGAGTTTGCCAATCAATTTGTAAAATGCTTACAAGGCCGTTTAAAGCACACTCCAATAACAGCGCACCAAGTCGACGATGGCGTTATAAAGATATACAAGTACACTCACGGCGGTTTAATCGTCCCCACGGTGACAGAGATTATCAATACATCCTTAGCTGGGAGCACGTGCGTACTTACACACAGCAACAGCGAGGCTGAAGAAATAACGGGGCTACTTTTAAAACATGGTCTTAAAGCTAAACTTATCCGCTCTAATGACGGATTCGCGCTTTACAACCTGGACGAGATAAAAGACTTTCTTGATCAGCTGAATACCGCTGATGATTTCCAGGTAATTACGGAGAATGCTTGGGATGCGGCAAAAAGGTTGGTGAAAATCAAGTTCGTCAAAAGTGAGAATTGGCCGATATTGGAACAGTTGATAAAAGACTTTGAGACCGTAAATCCCAAAAAGAAATACCGGTCGGACCTTGATGTTTTCATCCGCGAGTCGCATTTGGAGGACTTTTATCAGCGTGATACTGAAACTATTTTTGTATCAACCATTCACAAAGCCAAAGGGCGTGAATTTGACAACTTATTCCTTATGTTGGAGGGGTTGGAGAACATCATCGACCAACAGCAAAGACGAGAACTTTACGTAGCGATCACACGAGCTAAACAGAACCTAACCATTTTTCTGAATAGTGGTCATTTTGACCATATTCAAACCACGAATATGTATCGTACAGAGATAACCAGAAAAAACTCTCCTGCCAACCAATTATCAATCCACCTAACACATAAAGATGTTCAGCTAAACCACTTTTATAATGTGCAAGCTCGTGTTGCCAATGTACTGGCAGGCGATACTTTGCAATATACGGGCGACGAATATTTGGAGAGCAGTGGTTATCCTTTGATCAAACTCTCGAGGCAGTTCATTGAAAGGGTTGAATCACTAAAAGCCAGAAATTTCAAGCTAAAAGAAGCAACGGTTAATTATGTGGTTTGGTGGCGAAAGGAAGGCACTCAACACCAAATTATGATCATTTTGCCTAAGCTCACATTCGAAAAAGCGATCTAACGTTCTACCAATGCCTATCGTATATGTTTTTGAATGTTACCAAGCCTTCGGGTACAAAGCCCCGATACTATGGTATCGGGGCTTTTGTTATTTATTGGGGTTCGAGTCCCTTCTTCCGCACATAGTCTTCCTCAAAAAATAATTAGAAAATTAACTCCCTTCGCTAACCGGCTTCTTTAAAAATTTTTCAATCGCTTTCTGCAACACGGGCAAATCAAAAGGCTTGGAAACTACCCCATTCCACCCGTGGTAATCCCGTTCAAGCTCTGCTTTGGAATAGCCGGATATCATGATCACAGGAACATTAAACGTTGCCGGGTTGCTTTTTAGCTGCTGGCATATCTTATCGCCGTTCTCTTCCGGCATTTGGTAATCCAGCAGTATCAGGTCAGGATTATATTTGCTGAACGCCCCGAATATATTGTCGACCCTGGGCAAGGTAATTACGACGTATCCCTCCATCTCGAAATAGATCTTGATCACCTCAAGCAGGTCTTTGTCGTCATCGATAACAAGTAAACGTTTTTGCATAGTATATTTAGAACAGGAGCTTTGACTGATTGTTTTTTAGTAAAGATCATCGGTCTTGTAAAATTTATTTTGCAATTTGACGCCTGTAAACCAACAACTAAGAACCTAAAGAATTATGAAAAAGAACAAGATCAAATCTTTGTCTATTCTGGCTATATCGGCAGCCATTTTTACCTGTTTCGCTTACACAGTTGACCAAAACAATAAGCTGTCTGCTACAGAAAAATCTCAAGGCTGGAAATTGTTATTCGACGGAAGCTCAACCAGTGGCTGGCATCTGTATAACAGCCAGGCACCCTTCACCGTTTGGAAAGCAAAAGACGGCGAGCTGTTCTGCGACCCGATGGATAAAACAGGCCCTGGCGACCTGGTTACTGATAAGGAATACAAAAATTTTGATCTGAAATTTGACTGGAAGCTGCCCAAGGGCGGCAATAGTGGCGTTTTTATTAATGTTTTAGAAAGGAAAGATGTTCCTACTGGTTGGGCGTCTGGCCCAGAATACCAATTATTGGATAATGCTAACCCAGATTATGCCAAACCGCAATATCGTTCGGGCTGTTTGTTTGGTATGTCGTCGCAAAAAACCTTTGTGAAAACAAAGCCTGCGGATACCTGGAACCATTCAGAAATTAAACAAAAAGATGGGAAGGTGCAGTTTTTTCTAAACGGCGTACTGACCACAACGGAAGATTTTAATTCCAAAGCGTGGGCGGATAAAGTGGCAAAATCTCATTTTCACGCTTTCCCCGAATACGGCAAGCATATCAACGGCCGTATCGTTCTACAAGACTGGGCTACCGGTATCGCCTTCAGAAATATTAAAATAAAAGAACTGTAATATTGATTCAATAAAAGTATTAAAGGCTTCCTGATAAAATCGGGAGGCCTTTTTAATTTAAACGCCCCCGAATTTATTTTCCTTAGTGACTAAGGGTAAGCCTTTATCAGTGTGTCTTAGCGTCATAATTAACAATAAGACAGTATGAAAAAGCGAATTTTAATCTTTACGGCAGGTATGTTGACTGCCATTACCACGTTTGCGCAGCAATCTTCAAAAAAAATAAATATCGGGTTGGTGCCTCCTCTGAGCAGTAATTGGACCTCTGCATCGCGGGATACCAATTCGTTTTCGTTGAATGCAATAGCAGGTTTATCCGCATCGGAAACAGGATTTGCCCTGGCCGGTTTTGGCAATTTTGTTAGACGCAATGCCGATGGCTTCCTTGTGGCAGGTTTCATGAATACGTCAGCAGGCGGACATGGGACTGAAATTGCAGGGTTTGGGAATTTTTCAAAAAGTACAAGTGGTACCCAGGTAGCCGGGTTTGGTAATTTTTCAAAAAAAGCAAGCGGAACGCAAATAGCTGGTTTTGCTAACTCAGGCGGTAATGTGTCCGGAATGCAACTGGCAGGTTTTATGAACGTTGCTAAGAATGTGAAGGGTGTGCAGATCAGTGGATTTATTAATATCGCCGATACAGCCAATTGCCAGGTTGGTTTTATTAATATTTCTAAAAACGGAGAAATGAGTTTAGGTGCGTCATATGACGAAAATCAAACATTGTTGTTAAGTCTGCGTTCGGGTGGAAAATTCCTTTATGGTATTATTGGCGTAGGATATAATATAGCCAACAAAAAAGATGTGTATGCCTACGAGGTGGGTTTGGGCGCCCATATTGTTCGTGCAGAGCCGTTTCTTTTAAATGCTGAACTAACAGATGAGTCATTACTCAACTTCAAAGGACTAACCTATTACAGAGCGGCTTTTGCTGCGCTCCCTTCAATTAAGCTGGGCAATCGTATCAATCTGTTCGCAGGGCCGTCGTTTGTCTATATGCAAACCAATTCCAGCGAAGATATATTGCGACATAAAAAATACATCTCATCCTGGGGCGGAAAAAATGGAGACGATTTCAGAGCGATGTACATCGGGTACAACGCAGGTGTGGTCATTCGATTATAAGTATATTTGGCTAATGGAGTTAAAGAGCTCATCGATCGGCGAAGCGGAATTTGAGGCTTTATTTAAGGCTCACTTCAGAGAGTTGCATGCTTATGCCTATACCATGGTAAACGATTGGGATAATGCTGAGGAATTGGTGCAAAGCTTGTTTTTGAAATTGTGGGAACGAAATGATTGGGTTGGCATACATACATCTGTTAAGTCTTATTTATATCGATGCATTTACAATGATAGCCTTAATTTTTTACGGCGGCAGAAAGTGCATTCACGTTACCAGGAGTTAACTATTTCGTCTATCGGCGATTCAGGAGACGCTGCGGAAAAGTTAAAGTTAAGCGAGGTCGAGACCCATTTGGCAAAAGCGCTGAACAAATTACCTGAGAAATGCCGGGCCATATTTCATCTCAGCCGGTTTGAAGAAATGAAATACCAGCAAATAGCCGATCAGCTCCATGTTTCGGTAAAAACGGTAGAGGCACATATGGTAAAGGCTCTTAAAATATTAAGAAAGGAGATGGCGGAATTTTTACCCGCCACCCTTTTTATACTACTTAACCTTTTTAAAAAATGAAAGAGGATATAACAGAAGATCTGCTGATCAGGTATGTCCTGGACGAGGCAAATACAGGCGAGAGGCAACAAGTAGAAAGCTGGCTGAATGACGGAAATGCAAACGTTAAGCGCCTGGAGCAAACTAAGTTCCTCCTTGATCAGAGCAAGCAGCTGGCTAAGACAAGCCCCGTTAGCACGGACGACGCCTGGGAAAATTTTAAGGTTAGGAGAGAAAACTACAGGCCTTCGCCTATCAGAACGTTGAGTACATATAACCGCTGGTTGCAGGCTGCAGCAGTATTGATACTGGGCGGCGCGCTATGGCTGACCTGGCATTACACACATCAGCAAAGTAATGAATGGACATTAGTGACTGCCCGCGACAAAGTGGTTACGGATACTTTACAAGATGGGTCGGTGATCCAACTGAATAAAAATTCGAACATTCGTTATTCAGGAAGAATAGTTTATCTCAACGGGGAAGCTTTCTTTAAAGTGGTGCATAATGCAAGCAAGCCTTTCGTGGTACATACTGCTGATGTTAGCATTACCGATATCGGCACCGCATTTAATGTCAGGTCTGCCGCAGGTAAGGTTGAGGTGATTGTTGAGAGCGGAATAGTCCGTGTGCAACGCAAGACCGGTAGCGTATTGCTCAAGCAAAAACAAATGATACTTGTTGGACAAGAAAGCTCTTCTTTACAGCCCGAAATCAGCAACGATTTGCTATACCAATATTATCGTACCGGCGAGTTTGTAAACGATCATACGCCGCTTGGCCGACTGGTGACGGTGCTAAACGAAGCTTACGGCGCAGATATCCGGATTGAAGGAAAAGGTCTTAGTGACCTTCCTGTTACAGCGACCTTTAAAAAAGAATCACTTGATAAAATATTGGAAGTGCTGCTGCTAACCACACCCGAAATACATAGGATTAACAGGGGGAATACAATTATACTTACCAGATAAATTGTAAACCGCCGCTTAGTCCGGCGTAAATTGTATTTACATTGTCGCCGCTGCCGTAAGTATGTGCTTGCCAGCCGTGAATCGCCAATGGTTGGCTGGCCGTGTAAGAAGCAAGGTTAATAGATGGTCCTACAAACAGTCGTAACTTACTGTTCAGATTTACTCCGGCAAGCAATCGGAATGAACTAATCTGATCGGGACTGTTCTTAAAACCGGTAAGGGCCTCATATCCATATTCCCCATCAAGCGTGAATGAGGACAGATGGAGAAGATAAGCTCCAAAGCCTATATCAAAAGCGTATCGACCAGGGTAATCAACACTATACCCTCCTCCGATCAGACCATAAAGCACCCGCCCGCCTGAACGAAAATCCAAATGCATATAATGTAATTCATCATAGCTGACAGACAAACTTCTGTGACCGTTTTTTACAAAATTGATAAGAGCAATTGGGTAATCGCTGCTATCGGCTACATTAACAAGCCCGGCCAGCTGGATACCTTTTACTTTTTTTGCGACGTTAAACAATCCGGCAAATTGCAAGCCTTTTACTTCCTCCGCATAATTGCTGATACCCGCTATCTGGATGCCGCTGGCTGTATCTAAAACTTTGTTGAAGAGGCCGGCAATTTGTATGCCGTGCATCTTACCTCCCACTGTGTTAAATAAACCAGCAGCCTGTAAAAAACCTGCGTCCCATCGGTCTATGTTAAACAGGCCTCCTAATTCAACTCCCTGTGCACCGGCTGTATAGCCCCCAAGCATGTTAATTGAAACATTATTGGCAACCTGGCTGCTGTACATTCCATGTGAGCTCAAGCCCGGAGTTAAAGAAACCTGGTACGGACTAAAAGCAAAAAAACCACCCAGGTTCATGTTTTGGATGCGTTGCTTTGATCCGATAAACAGTTTCTCAAAACCTTTTCCCAATTTATCGACTGTTTCTACCGGATGGTACTTGTAACGCTTTTTCTTTTTGGAATTGACTTTAACTTCTTTCAAAAAAAGGAGACTGGTATCGCGATAATTCTCTTTGGTCGCGGTTAATACAATGGGGCCATTTTGGTTATTTAACGTTAATTGAAAGCCGCCCTGTTCATCTGTCAGTGTAGATATCAACTGATTCTTCTCGTAAATGCTGACTTGTTTAACCGGTGACTTATCACTTGCATCAAAAACCTGTCCCCTGATCGTGACTTGCTGATCCTTGCTATCATCTATTGCAGCATTCATCAGCATTTTTGCCGGTGCATGCCGCAGGATGATATATCCAGGCACCTCTTTGAATTCGTAATCAGGACCCAAAGTATTCGACAGGAACGAATAGATCGTCCCATTAAATCCGCTGATCGAAATCAGGCTGTCAGCAGGGATCGCCTTGTTGTTATAAGCAAAAGTAAACTGGCCATTTACAGCCACTTTTTGCAGAACACTGCCGATCCGCTGATTATTGATCCTGTCCACCGTTATTTTCCTGAACAGGTTATTCTGTGCAAGGGTAGGTATCGAAAAACAAATTGATAGTAAGAAGAAAGTAAATAATAGTGATCTCATTATTTCAGGCAAATAGTTATCCTCGTCCAAGACACATTAATCGGCCTTTACCCTTAGTCGCCACGAAATTAATTTTGTTTCACTTATTAATGGATTTTAATCATCGCTAAACCTCAATTCAACTTATAAGCGTCAACCGATTTGCCTAGAAAGGTTGGTACATAAATAGTTTTGCTTTTAGCGTCATAGCCGATATCGGCAGTTCTCTTTTTTGTTTCGTGAGTATCAAGCAAAACGTCTTTGGTGCCATCGGCATGAACATAATATAACCAGCCACCCCATGCAGTAACCAGAAAGTCGCCGTTGCCGATAGGTTCAATACCATCTCCCCCATGTTCCAGCTCACATATTTTGGAAAGTTTTTTGTCTTTGTCGGATACATACATACCGTCGCCTGTCAGTATATATACTTTATCCCCCATACACTTTACACCGTTGGCCCCCTTTAAATTTTCCTGGTATAGTGTTGCTGCATCATTGACAACTTTAAATACGCAAGCCTTTTGGGTGTCGCTTACATATACATTCCCATCTTTATCAATACTTACATCGTTCAGACCGGCAGCACCATTAATTTTTATTTTATGATCTATTTGGTTTTTGCTGATGCTGATCACCACCAATTCATCCAGATCGGCAACATAAAGCAGATCACCTTTGATTGCCATGCCCTTTGGAGCATTTAAGCCGGTTATCCAGCTGGCATTAATGATCTTACCTGCTTTGCTGACTTTACCCACTCCGCCCTTACCGTCTCTCCCCCATGGTTCGCCATCAATTAAAGAAACATACATCACATCTTTCGCAGGTAAAACAGATTCAGGAATCGCCAGTGTACTATCGGTTTGCCAAAGCTTGGTTACTGAATGCTGGGCTTTTGCATTAATGGCGATAAGCGAAACAAATACACAAAAGATTGACTTTAACAATGTTTTCATAGCTGTTTATTGATTAATAGGTTAGTTAAAATTTAGGCAGATGGCAGCTATGGGGTTTTGTAGTTGCCAATAATGGTATCGAAATTAATTATTTTACGTATAAAAACTCTATCGCAATTAACATCGATTGCATATTTTATTTGATAAATAAATATATCTTAGAAAAAATCCTATCACAATGATCATCGTTTTCGGAACTCGCTTTTGCGGCAAAGTCGCAGCGGTCAACAACCAATGGGTCGAGTCAAAATTCTTTTCGATTATGTTCATCCCGATTTTCCCGGTGGGTTCAATGTTTGTTACCAACTCAAAATTCAGAAGCCGAAACGGCTTTAACATAGCTGTAAATGCGCAAAGTGTTAAAGCGGTATATGGCAGAATATTTAGCATGGTATTTTCCGCATGGTTTTTATACCTGGCCTTTAATAATAGTGATAGATATGAAGGGAACCCCATAAAAACCGGGGTATATCTGCTGCTTGGTCTTTTACTGGCAGGGCTGTGCGTGTATTTTTATTTGTACTATGGTAAACCCAGTCCTGATGATGTTGCATTAAGAAACAGGATGGGTGCCCTCACCGGATACTATGCCTTGCCCCATTGGTTTGATTATCCTCAACTAAGAAATATGCTGGGCGCGCTTGAACTAAAGTATAAACAGAAATATCCCGGCTGTGATTGGAAAACTGATCTGCAAAGCGACAATGTGGACCGGCACAAACATATGCTGCTTTTTGGGCTGGCGTTATTTAATTGTATGGTTTACGATTTGCCCGAGAATGATGAGCTCTATGCTAAAGCAGACCGACTATTTTCGTAAGACTCACTGCTCCGTTCCTTCCGCTACCCGGATATAATATCCGTTAATATCAATAAAAGCGAACTCCCGCAAGCCATAAAGATGGCTTCTTAAGGTATCGGCAAACTCAATACCCCTACTCTGAAATTCCTGAAAAATCTCGTCGATATTTTCTACAAACCACATTAAAGGCAATCGGCTTTTCGGATAACTGCTGATAGTGATCACAAAATCCGGAGCCTCGCCAAATAGCAAACGCATATCATCACGCCTGATACCGCCATCGGTTTCATTACCATTGGGGTCGGTCCAGGTCCATTCGTCATAAAAACCCAGCTTGTCGCGATAATAGTCAAGCGTTTCCCTGAGATTTTTGACAGGAAGATGCGGATTGACCCTGATAAACCTCTTTGATTTCATTTAACTTGGGCATTGACCCCACCCAAATTAAAAATTAAATCAGAAACGAAAAAATTAAGGTTACGCTGCCTGTGCTTCAAGATATTCCGCGATCTGTATCTGCTCATTAGCAGAGAGATAACCAAAATACTCCCAAGCTTGGTTCTTTGGTGAAAATGAGAAGTAACCGCCCGGCGTTTCGTCTTCCTCAAACCATACAGAATAAATCATTGAGCTATCGATTCCGTATTCTCTGAGGTTATCTTGTTTACCAATCAGTTTTATGTCGTTAGTGTTGCCGTTCGGCAGTTGTAGTTGTAATGATAAAAGGTTATTCATATGTCGTAGTTGTAATTATTTGAGCAAATTTTTAAAATGCTTGCAAAAAAGTAAGCTAAAACTGTGCCAATTGTTATCTTGCAGCCTTTTCCGCAATTAATATGAAACATTCTCTCCTACTCATTTTTTTAGTTTCCATTCTATATCTTCCTGAGGCAAAAGCACAAAGCAACGACGAATTAAACAGCGGTTGGAAATGTGCGCCTGTCGGAAGTGTTAAGTTTGATGGTAACAAAATTTCCACACCCGGTTTTGATCTGGGTGATTGGATGCCGGCCACTGTTCCCGGGACAGTCCTGACAACTTTACTGAACAATAAAAAGGTTCCTGACCCATTCTTTGGCTTAAATAATGAGCAAATACCGGATATATATAAGACCGGGCGCGATTATTACACCTATTGGTTCGTTAACGACTTTAAAGAGCAAGCCGGTGCTGATGACCAGGTTTATCTCGACTTCAGAGGGGTAAATTATAGCTGCGATATCTATCTAAATGGAAAAAAGCTCAACAAAGCGCCCCAGGTGGGGATGTTTCTACGCTATAATTACAACATAACCTCATTTCTGAGTAAAAATGGCAACAACAGGCTGGCTGTGCTGGTGCACCCACCTGATGTTCCCGGAAATCCGAATGGCGGGCAAGGCGGCGATGGTACCATTGCCCGCAACGTAGGTTTACAATATACCGCAGGCTGGGACTGGATCCAACCTATGCGAGACAGAAACACCGGCATATGGGATAAAGTCATTGTACGCAAAACGGGAAAGATCCACATCACGGACACGCATGTGATCACTTTGGTTCCGGGAGTACGCCAGGTTGACGGCGTTCAGCAACCTGCAACTATCAAAGTATCAGCTGAGCTAATAAACCCTACTGCAAGTGCGGTATCTGGTGTTTTGCAATATGATATCGATGGTAGAACGATGTCGAAAAATGTATCTCTTAAAGCTAATAGCACACAGGAAGTTTCTCTTAACGATCTTGTTTTGCAAAATCCTAAACTGTGGTGGCCAAATGGGTACGGTCCGCAGAATTTGTATGATCTGCGTGCTCGCTTTTTGATCAACGGAAAAGTGTCTGATCAGGAAAATGTCAAAGTTGGCGTTCGCCAAATTCAAACTGAATGGAATACACAAACCAAAAGCCGGCAGGTTATGGTTAATGGACAGAAGATTTTTATCAAAGGTGGTAACTGGATCATTTCTGATGCAATGCTGCGCCTTTCGGATATGCGTTACGACGCCGACGTTCGTTTTCACCGGGATATGAACCTGAACCTCATACGCGTTTGGGGAGGTGCGATGATTGAACGACCTGAATTTTATGACGCATGTGATAAATATGGGATGTTAGTTTTCCAGGATATGTGGGGATCAGGTGACTGTAACGGCCGCTGGCAGGACCCTATGAAATTGGATGACCAATGGACGAGAAGAAAATACCCTGACGATCATTCCTTGTTCCTGCGTTCGATAGAAGACCAGGTAAAAATGGTGCGTAACCATGCTTCCTTGGCTATTTGGTGCGGAGGCAATGAGATCACTCCTCCGGAGGATATTTTAGCTGCGCTTCGCGATACCATTATGCCTAAACTGGATAATACCCGTTGGTTTGTAGATTATTCGAATTCAGATGCCATGTCCTACAACACATTGCTTGGTAATGGCGACGGGCCTTATGGTATTCAGCCGCTGTCTACTTTCTGGGAGCATCAGACCTATCCTTTTAACTCGGAAGTTGGTTCTATCGGCGTTAGTGACATTGAATCATTGCGGAAATTTATACCGAAAGACCACCTGGATAATATCCCGGTTTACGATGAATCAACCCATAAAAACAAGACTGACGAAGTATGGGATTACCATAAGTACATCGGCTACGATACCAGCATCAATAAATATGGTGAAGCAAAAAATGCTGAAGACTTTGCTTTCAAAGCTCAGTTAGTTAACTATGATCAATATCGCGGTTTGATGGAAGGTTTTAGCGCCCACATGTGGGAATGGTATACTGGCACTATCATCTGGAAAACACAAAACCCATGGACCGCCATGCGTGGGCAGATGTATGATTATTACCTCGACCCTAATGCTTGTTTATATGGATTACACAACGGCAGCGAGCCTTTGCACATCATGTATAACCCCGTTAATGGCGTGGTGATGGCAGTGAATAATACCTTCAAGGCGCGCAGTGGTATGATGCTGGTGATCAAAGCTTATGATATGGATGGCAAAGAAACTTTACTTGACCAGGTTTTTGCTGATATCGGTCCAACGCTTCCAAAGAAATATATGTCCATTAAAAATAAGGTTGATCAATTGGCCGCAGATAAAGGCATTTTCCTCGAACTGGAATTTCAGGATGCAGATAAAAAGCCGATCACACAAAACATTTACTGGATAGCTGATAGCAAAGGAAATTATTCCGGCTTACAGAAAATGAAAAAGAGTGAATTGGCAGTAAGCGCCAAATACCTGAAGCCAGGGAAAGTTGAAGTCACTTTGACCAACGACAAAAAGAATGTCCCTGCTTTCTTCAACAGGGTATCAATAACTGATGGCAATACTAAAGCCAGACTCTTGCCGGTATTTTATAGTGATAATTATGTCACCGTTCTTCCGGGTGAACAAAAGAAAATTATTGTTGATTGCGATCAATTCAAGAATAATAAAAACATACAAGTGTCTGTCAATGGCTGGAATACGCCTTTGAGGTTTATCGATATTGCCAACTAATAGACTTAGTCTGTAGTTGCTGAACCGCTGTTTATTCATCTTTTGGATTTAGACAGCGGTTCATTTTTTTGCCTTAGTGTTACCGGAGTTTTGGCGTATATTAACTTTAGATGATTGACTTAACAAAAAGATAATATTAAATTTATATTTCTATCATCTACATTTGAAGCAACCCAATCATGAAAAAAGAAAAACAAGAATCTCCGGCAAAAGCAGCCAAGAAAATAGCAACCAAATCGATTCAACAACGCCTGATCAAAACAATTAAAACTATTACTGCAGAATTAGGCCAGGTAGAGATCGACATTGAAAAAGAGGCGAAAAAATTAGCCAAGAAAATCACTAAAAACTTAAAGCCCGCTAAAGAAGCTGATAAAACTCCGTCACATGCCGCTGCAGCTAAGAAAGTAGAAAAGGCTCCTGCAGCAAGCAAAGCAAAACCAGCGGCTAAGCCCGCCCCTGTTGCAGCAGTTAAAAAGCCAGTAGCAAAAGCTGCGCCGGCAAAAACGGTGGCTCCTAAAAAGGAAGCAGCAAAAGCACCTGCAGCGAAAAGTCCAAAGAAATAAATATCAGGCGATCAGATTATAACGATCTGCAAAAACGGAGCGTATTACCGTCGGTGTCTGTAACATAAAATTCTCTTGTACCCCATGTTTGGTCGAGTGGCCGCTGGTGTACAGGAGAATTCCTTTTATGTGATGTATCCAGACCTCGTTCCAGGTATTTACTGAACAGGCTATCTACATCGTCGACCCAAACATTTACTACAGATCCATATAAGGTGTCGCTTTCATAGGTCGTCAGCTGTAGTTCAACACCGTTATTTATCAGGTCAGCGCCTCCCCAATCATTGGCCGATGGATCAGCGTATTTCAACTCAAAGTCAAGTATGCGGGTATAAAAATCTACCGCGTCTTTCAAATTTCTGCATTTAAATACCGGGATCATTTTCATAGCACACTTGTTTAAGGTTATTATTCGGTTAGATGACGATGTAGTAATAAAGCATAAGGTATTTTGGGCACAATCCAGGTTGATTTTGGCGGTAATATCTCACCTGCTTCTGCAACTTCGATCAATTGCTCAACACTTACCGGGCATAGGGTGAATACAATTGCGTCACGATAAACGTTGAGTATTGCGTTGATCTCATCCATCGCCATTTCGCCACCTGCACATTTCAACCGTTGATCTACCTTGGGGTCTTGTATACCAAAGATAGGCGCTAATACCGTCTCCTGTAAAATATAAGCATCCAAATTTGCCGCTCCGTTCTGATTACTATAGAGTTGTTGTTTTGCAGTCAGTTCGAACCAATTGTTTTCAAAGCGCATTCCGAAATGATGCGGTCTTCTTGGTTGTACTTGTTGATTGGATAGCTGAACATCAAAATGCTCTTTCAATTGATTGAAAAATGCATCCTTCTCAACTGTTTCCGCCGGAACTACTACCCTGTCGTATTCTTCAATCCGCAATTGATCAGTAGCCATATAGAGTGACGATATGTGATCGAATTCAGTCAGTCCTTTTGCACGTTGCTCAGTCGCCAGCAAAGCAGATGATTCCAGGCGATGATGACCATCTGCCAGATAAACAGTTTTAATCTTTGCGAATGCATCGATAAGATGTTGTTGAACCGCCGGATCCTCTATTTTCCAGAGATGGTGCAGACCATGTTCATTACCATAAGTGATCTTCTTATTATTCTTTATAGTCTCGGCAATGATCCGGTTAACGGTGATATCCGGATGATAGGCTAACAGAACCGGGCTGCCTTCTAGACCTGTATTTTTACGATAGTTAGTCAGTCGCCTGATACTATCGGCAAAAGTGAGTTCATGGATTTTGATATTGCCTTGCACATAATTATCCAAAGATGTTAGTGCCCAAATTCCCGTCTGGCGATAAGTTTTATGTTCTACCTCATATACATATATTCCGGGTGTTTGCTCGTGCCATAGTTTATCGCTTGCAAGGAGGTTTTTCAATGTGTCTTTGATATCCTGGAATGCTTTAGCCTGTCCTTCAGGCGTTTCGGGGCGAAGCCTCGCTCCTGTCTCCAGCAAATGCTTTAGGGGAGCTAACATGCCATCTTTGGTTTCATCGCCAGAAACAGACTCGACTTGCAACGAGGTAAATACCAATTGATCGGCATAAAAAGGGTTCGACCTGATTGCTCTAAAAGGTTGGATGTTCGCCATAAATAGGTTTATAATGGTGCAATATAGCAAACAAAAAAGGCCCGTATTGCAGGCCTTCTTTGCTAAAAATTATTCTCCGCGTTTTCGCTGGTTATCACGATTGGATGTTTGGTCGGAACGTTGCCCGCCACCATTGCTTATGCTTTCCAGCACAGTGGGATCCGAAGCTTGGAATTCACGTGACTTGAAGTCGCGG
>JADMIO010941396.1_pt1 | contig 86137 bp, 86 predicted proteins | sample 8958161 | NCBI WGS metagenome assembly JADMIO01 (sample SAMN16585339, study PRJNA669376) | soil metagenome | isolation source: Crop rotation soil | place: USA: Cullars Rotation, Alabama | collected 2011 | reverse complement strand
CGCGACAACTTGTCCACGTGGAATTCTAAGCTTAGGATCCCAATGTGCTGGAAAGCGAAATCCCACATCACCATCCCGTAGAAGTCGAGGTAGATCGACCGCCCGTCGACGAGCGCCAGCTGTGACGTGGCGAGCGTCGAGGTTGCGCCTCTCGTGGTGATGTTGATGTCGCGGGCCGTGACTTGCGTGACGTTGACGCCCGGCACCGCGCGGAGAAGGTCGCCGACGTTGACCGCGGGAGAGTTTTCGATCGTCTGGGTACTGATGACGCTGACCGTGGCCGGCGCGTTCACCAGCTGTTGCTCGATGCGCGAAGCCGTGACGACGACTTGCTCCTCGAAGGAGGGAGGCTTGTCCTGGTCCTGCGGCGGCGGAGGCGTCTGGGCGGGCGACTGCGCCACGGCCGGTGGCACGCCGGCGCCAAGCAGGATGAGGATGATCAGCCACACGCGCATCCAGGAGTTCTCCTTGTTCAGGAATGGCCCGAAGGTGCCAGGCCGGCGCCCATTCTGCGCGGGGCTCGGGGTGGATGCAAGGTGATATGATTCCCTGTCGCGCGCCCGTAGCTCAGTTGGATAGAGCGCCGGACTTCGAATCCGTAGGTCGCAGGTTCGACTCCTGCCGGGCGCACCAGCCCACGTCGCACGCGCCCGTAGCTCAGCTGGATAGAGCGTTGGCCTCCGGAGCCAAAGGCCGCAGGTTCGAATCCTGCCGGGCGCACCACTCTCCCGAACAATTTGCGAGGTCTCGATCGGGCATCGGCCTGACCGGTCGGCGGTCCGCAACTCCGCGTGGTGCCGTGTCGGCGGCAGGTGCGAGCGCAGAGTCGGTACCTGGCCCTCCGCAACGGCCATGTGAATAGCAGCTTCAGACTGGCCCGAGTTGCGTCGGCGCTACTACTGTGTCGAGGCTCCCGCGACAGCACCAATCGCCGCTCCTGTGCCAGCGCCGATCCCGCCGATGATCAGACCGTTGAAGGAGGCCACGAAGTCGTCAAATACGCCATCGTCTCCGGGCAGGTAGCCGATGAGATATCCGGCTCCGAAGCCGGCAAGCGTGCCGAAGAGCACCGGATGACGCCTGAGCCAGCTGCGTTGCTGCGGTACAGATTGCCGGCGGTCACGGGCCGCAGAATGGCCAGCGACCGTTGGATGCGTCAGACGGCGTGCTTCCCGCTCAGCCGCTCGTACGAGCCATCCGCCTGCCGGGATGGTTGCCCAGATGTCCCGAGGCCCCATCAGCGGTTCGGATGAACCGACTGAGACTGCCGGAGCCTCGTAGGATTGCATGGTCATCGTCTCGCCACCGATCCCGATCAACATAGGCTCCTCAGATGGTCGAATCGTCGATTGGGCCTGACCGGTCATGGGTAAGAGCGCCAGCGCTCCTGTTGCCAACGCGAGCAGACAGCGTTGATCGAAGCTCAGCATGATGTTCATCCCCCTCACAGACACAAGGTGCAGGGCGTGGCGCAAACGGCTCAATCGGGCGCCAGCTGCCTTCAGGCCGTTCGACAATGGCCGTTTGCATCGGCGATGGACTTGGCAGAATCCGCATTTCCGTAGAGTGAGCGCCCGGTGCCTCCTAGCGCGATCGCGTGGCGGAGATCGTGTGAGCGATCAACGCTGGGCACTACTCTTGCTGTTGGCAGGGCATGACTGACAATCCGTACCCGAACTCCAAGCATCAAACCGAAGATTGGGACCCCGCAGGCAAACCTGAGGAAGAGAAGAGCAACGAGCCTGGACCCAGGCCCGGCACTGTTGTCCCTTCCGATCCCGTGCCTGACCGTCCTGGTGATCCGAAGCCTCCGGAGCCAGCTGGTTCTGCCAGCGACGTTTCAATCAGTGGCGTCGAGCGTGAGGCTGAACCGGATTCGCAAAGCAAGTTATAGATCGAACAACGACATCAAGTGTTGTTCCCTGATGCCGCCGATCCCACCCAACACGCCCTGAGGGGCTGCGCGCAGAGTTTGAAACGGTCGGGAGCGAAATGACGCAGGAATAGTCGGAAGCCAGAACGCTCCGCCGGTGGAGAGACCAGGGGTCCGCTCGGCTCGACCTCCGCTTCTGCCAACGCTCGGCTTGGCCATGCGCAGCGGATTGGCGCTGACTGCCGTTGGCCTGGTCGTCGGCGTCATCGCCGCGTCCGCGGTCACGAGGTTCCTGGCGGCCTTCCCTACGGCATTACCGCCTCCGATCCGGTCTCGATCGCGCTGACGCTCGCTGTTCTGGCCGTGGTGGCGACGGCTGCGTGCTACTTACCGGCCCGCCGCGCGACGAAAGTGGATCCCGCGATCGCGCTGCGCAGCACCTAGGATGGGGCACGGCCTCGTCGACGTGAGCCGCGTGGTCAGTTCACGGTCAGTGTCATCCGTGTCAGGTCTATGGTGAATCCGGCGCCCTGTTTCACGTGGTTCCCGATGGTGAACGCGACCGGGGGCAGCCGCACCGACTCGGCCTTGTGGGTGCCCCCAAACCCGGTCAGCTCACGCGTCGATTTCTCGCCCGCGCGGACGAGGTCGGGAAACGCCGCCGCGAAGTTCGCCGTGAGGTCAGGGGAGCTCGGCATTCTCGGCGTTCCTGGCGGCTCGTCGCGAATGACCCGACGGAGCAGCGACTCGGCGGTCGCCACGTCATTGAACCGACTCGCGATGACGCCCCGGATGTAGTTGGAAGCGGCCGGCGTGAGCAGCATGCGCAACTCGAACCACAGCCGCGTCCGATAGAGCTCGGCCAATCGGTTGTCGGGGGTTTGCGAGTGCACGCCTGCCGAAGCCACCGTGAACAACGCCGCCAGCGCCGCTCGTTGCAACCGCTACTCCTGTCGAAGCGTCAGGACGGTGCTCACCCGGATCGCCCGCCACGTCGGCACCGCGCAGGCGACGGTGGCCACAACGAGCAGCACAACTGCGACGATCGAGAACGTCAGCGGGTCTGTCGGTGTCACCTGCCAGAGCAGGTCCGAGAGCAGACGTGTCAGGGCCAGGGCGCCGGAGAGGCCGAGCAGCAGACCGAGCCCCACGAGAGGGACGGCTTGGCGAGCGATCAGCACGGCAATCTGACGGAGCCCCGCACCCAGCGCCATGCGGATCCCGATTTCCCGGGTGCGCTGTGCAACGGTATAGGCCATGCTGCCGTACAAGCCGATGGCCGCCAGGACGGTCGCGATCGCCGCGAACAGTCCCAGCAGCACCGCATAGGCACGCGAATACTCGACCTGCATGTCGAGGTACTGTTCGACCGATCGGAGGTTGACCAGCGGCAGGTTCGGGTCGACGTCGCTGACCGCCTGTCTCAATGCCGGCACCATGGCCGTTTCCCCGGATGGAGTGCGCACCACGAAGGTCATGAGCATCCGCGACTCGACGAACGGACCCATCGTGTGGGCCGGCACCTGGACGAAAGGCACGAAGATCACCGACTGGGGTAGATCTTGGCCGAGCTGGATCGGCGTATCCCGTGCCACGCCGATGATCTCGCGTGGCCGCTCGTCCTCCGAGAGCGCGAGGGTCAGACGTCGTCCAATCGGATTGCCATCGGGCCAGAACCGTCGCGCCATGGTCTCGTTGATGATCGCGACCCATGGCGCGCCGGCCGTATCGCGCTCGGAGAAGTCGCGACCGCTGACGAGGGCGGTCTTCATCGTGTGGAAGTAGCTGGCCGTAATCGGATGGTAGCGTGCGCTGTTCTCATTGCCCGTGGGCGCGCCTTGGAGGGCGAAGGTCACGCTCGGGCTCGGTGTGAAGGATGTGAATGGCGGCACGAGGGTGCCGGCCACGGACTCCACGCCGGGTACTGATCGCAGGCGCTCGTAGATCCGGGTATAGATCTCGCCCGGCCGCGCGTTCAATTCCCATAGTGGGAGACCTTTGTACGTACCGGCCACCTTGCCGAACTGGGTGCGTGACAGGGCGATCTGAAACGTCAACAGGTCCTTTGGATCCCCGTTCAGCGGCGTGTTCCTCAGGTGCAAGAAGCTTTGGATCAGCAATCCGGCACCGCACAAGAGCATCAGCGCGAGCGCCATCTGCAGCACCACCGTCGAGCCGCGCACCCGATGCGTCGTCATTCCAGACGTGCTGCTGCGGGCGGACTCCTTGATCGAGGTCTGAAGGTCGGGCCGCGATCCCAGCAGCGCGGGGGCCAGACCGAAGGCGACGCCGGTGACGATGGAGAGAGTGGCAGAAAACGCCAGGACCCTGGCGTCGATCGCGGTGTCTTCCAGTCCCCGCATGTTCGCCGGCGCGAAGGCCACCATGGCCCGTACGCCCCACCAGGCCAGCGCCATCCCCAGCAGCCCGCCCGCGATGGCCAGCACAAGGCTCTCGGCGAGGAACTGGCGGACGATGCGCGCCCGGCTGGCGCCGAGCGCGGCCCGGATGGCGACCTCGCCCTGGCGTGTGGCTCCCCTGACGATGAGCAATCCCGCGACATTGGCGCACGCGATGAGGAGCACGAATGCGACCGCCCCTTGCAGCATCAGCAGCCGCGTCGAGATTTGATTGAACAGGCGCTCGCCCAACGGCTCCACGCGCACGCCCCAGGGCTTTCCCTTCAGCGTGTTCCGCTCGGGGAATTCTCTGGCCAGGCGCCCCGCGATCAAATCGAGGTCCCCCTGCGCCTGCTCGATCGAGACTCCGGACTTCAGGCGCCCGACCACCAGCATGAAGGCGGCGGAGCCGCGCCGCTGGAACTCGTTGAAGCGCATCGGATCCAGCAGCTCCGTCTCGGTGCCGATGGGCCGGAATCGCTCGGGCATCACGCCGATGACCTTCGCGTGTGCCCCATTGATCAGGATGGAGGTGTCGAGCACCTCGGAACGGCCGCCGAATCGCCGCTGCCACAAGCGGTGACTGAGCAGGACGACAGGCTGGGCCGGCTGAAATTCCGACTCCGCGGGCGTGAAGTATCGGCCGATGGCTGGTTGGATCCCGAACACCCGCAAGATGTCCGGCGTCACCTGTTCGGCCTGAACGCGCTCCGCTGCCCTGCCCGCCTCCCCAGCACCCAGGTCGCGAGGATTGACCGAGATGGCCCCGAGCGCGTCGAACGAGCGCTGCTGCTCGCGCCAGGCCAGAAAGTCCGGCACCGTGACGCTGCGCAGGTCGGCGGGCTCGTTTGGAGGTACCGACCACACGAAGACGACCCGATCCGCCTCTGGATAAGGAAGCGGGGTCAGGAGCATCGAGTTGATCAGCGTGAAGATGGCGGTGTTGAGTCCTATTCCGACGCCGAGCGAGAGGATCGCGGCGCTCGTGAAGCCTGGCGTTCGCAGCAGGGTCCGGACGGCGAAACGCACGTCCTGCCGCACATCGTCCGTGAGGCGGACACCCAGGGAATCGCGACACGCTTCCTTGACGCGAACCAGACCGCCGATCGATCGGAGGGCCGCGGCCCGGGCCTCTTCGGCATTCATGCCGGCGGCGACGTGTTCGGCGGTCTGTTGCTCGAGATGGAACTCGAGCTCGCGGTCGAGGTCCTGTTCGACCCTGGCCCGCCGGAACAGCGAGCGCCACGCCATCATGAGGCGGCGGATCCAGCGCATGGCCTGTCAGGTGGTTCGGACGACGAGGTTGATGGCCTCTGACAGGCGTTTCCAATTGGCCAACTCGATCCCCAGCTGCGTCCGCCCGGCGCGAGTCAGCCTGTAGAACTTCGCCTGCCGCCCGGTCTCGGTGGCTTGCCAGTCCGCGGCGATCCAGCCCTGCTGTTCCAATCGATAGAGGGCGGGATAGAGCGAGCCTTGCTGGACTTGCAGTGCATCGTCGGAGATCTGCTGGATACGCTTGGCGATCGCCCACCCGTGTTTGGGTTCGATGGAAATGATCTTGAGGATCAGGAGATCGAGTGTGCCCTGGACGAGATCGCTCGGTTTGCCCATGAGGCCTCGACGGTCGACAATACGGCGTCGAATTGCAGATTGTCAAGGTATCGACCTCGATCGCGACAGGGACGTGACGTTCAGCGGACATTCCCATGGAGATTGAGTCGAGGCGCGTAACTAGACTGTTCGCGCGCCACGGTGTAACCGTCCAAAGCTTTTCGGGTTTCATCACTGTGTGGACGGAACACCGAAGACCGTTGCGCCGTCTGCTACGTCTATGGAATCGCGCGCAGGCGGGCGTGCGCGATGGACAGCCAATCTGACAATCTGTAAGATACGCGCGTGTCGCTTGACGGGGTGTCGGGTAACTGGGGATCTCGGGGGGACCTATGACGCGGATCGCAGCGCTGTCGGTGGGGCTCATCTTTCTTGCCGGTATCCACAATCTGCACGCGCAGGGTGCGCCGACCGACCCCACCGCGATCCTGGCCGAGACGCGCGGGGCGCTCGGCGGTGAAGAGCGTCTCTCCTCGGTGCGGGCCTTCGTCATCACTGGACGCATGTTTCAGCTCCGGGGCGCCAATCTGGCGTCCATCGAAGTCGAGCTGAGTGCCGAATTCCCCGACAAGTTCGTACGTACCGAAGAGGTGCCGGCGCAAGAGACGGGACGCACCTCTACCGGTTTCAACGGCAACAATCTGATTCAAGCCCCCGTCGTACCGGCGCGGGGCGGTGGGGGTGCACCGGCCGGCGCGCAGTCCGATGCCGCGCGACAGGGTCGCGTCGACGGGCTCAAGCAGGACTTCGCCCGGTTGATGCTGGGGTTTTTCGCCGCATCTTTCGGCGCGCATCCTTTGACCTTCACCTACGTCGGCGAGGCCGAAGCCACCGGGCGGGCCGCGGTCCTCGACGCCAAAGGGCCCACGGGCGGGCCGATGCGTCTCTTCATCTCTCGCACGACGCATCTGCCGCTGATGGTGACGTGGGAGGGGCCGCCGGCCAGGGGGCAGCCGGCGCCCACGCAACATCGACTCTACTTCGGCGATTATCGCGACACCGATGGCATTCGTCTGCCGTTTCGCCTGCGACACGCCGTGGGCACGGCGACCATCGAGGAGACCACGCTCGATCGCGTCCGCCTCAACCCCAAAATCGACCCGCGCACGTTCGGGGCCGGACGATGACGCCGGTCCGCCGGATCGCGGTCATGGCGCTGCTGACTGCGTCTATCGCTGGTCCCGTCCTTGCCCAGGCGCCGGGTGTGGGCCGCGTGGAAGTGACCGTGATCGATCAGACCGGTGCCGTGATTCCGTCGGCGTCGGTGACGATTTCGGGCGAGGAGGATGCCACGCGCGCCGCAGCGCATCCGCCGGCGCTGACCTCCGGCACCGGCGTTGCCGCCCTCGAGGGTCTCAGGCCGGGACGCTACACGCTGGTGGCGGAATTCACCGGCTTCGAAACGACCGTCGTCAAGGACGTGCGGATTCGCGCCGGCCTCAACCGGCAGCGCATCGTTTTGCCGATCTCGAAGGTCGAAGCCGCTGTCACCGTCGGCCGGGATGCGCAGCAGGCCGCGGCGGACGCGCGGGGGCGTTCGTTCGGGACCGAGGTGGCCCGTGAGCAGGTCGACGGGCTGTCCGACGACGCGACGGAAGCCGAGAAGCAGTTGCAACAGTTGGCCGGAGGCAACGCCCTGATTCGCGTGGATGGTTTCGAAGGCGCCCCGATTCCGCCCCGGTCGCAGATTCAGTCCATTCACATCAACCGTGATCCGTTCGCGGCGGAGAACCATTTCGCGGGCCGGACCGTGGTCGACATCGTACGGCAGCCCGGCACGGGCGCGCTGAACGGTGGATATCGCTACGTGCTTCGCGACGGGTCGCTGACCGGCAGGAGCCCGTTCGTCGCGAAGCGGGGATACGAGAGATCGCAGAACTCCATCGGGAACATCGGTGGCACGCTGATCAAGAACAAGACCTCGTATCAGATCTTCTTCGGCGCCCAGCGGGCGTTCGAGACCGCCAACCTGAACGTGGCACTCCCCAACGGCATCCAATCGAATGCGCTGGCGCTCCGGACGCCGCACGACTTCACGGTGGTGCAGGGGCTCTTCGATCACGCCCTCACGCGGAATCACGCGCTGCGCGTTGCCTTCGGCCGGTTCGAACAATCGGACCGGAACATGGGCATCGGGCAGTACGATCTGCCGGAGCGTGCGTACAACAATGATCGCACCCAGTTCTTCATGCAGGTCCGCCACGTCGGCCCGATCGGTCGCCGGACCTTCCTCAACACACGGTTCGCCGTGTCCGGCGGCACACAGACGCAGGCGTCGGCCGCCGAGGCGCCGACCATTCGCGTCCTCGAGGCCTTCACGGCCGGCGGCCAGCAGCTGTCGGGCAAGCGCGTGGCGCGGACGGTCAGTTTCGGCTTCGACATCGACCACGTCCGTGGCATCCACTCCATTCGTGTCGGGGCCAACGATCTGAACTTCGGGTTCGCCAAGTCGACCTTGCAGTCGAACTACCTGGGCACGTACACCTTCGAGAGCCTGGCCGCGTACGAAGCCGGCCGGCCGCGCAGCTTCACCAGGCGCGTCGGCGACCCGACCATCGACTACTACCAGGGGCAGAGTGGCGTCTACGTGCAGGACGACATGCGCGTGCGGAAGAACCTGACGCTCAGTCCTGGTCTTCGAGTCGATCTGCAGGCCCGGCCACATTGGACGCCCAGGCCCGGTCCCCGGTTCGGCGCGACATGGGCGCCGTTTGCCAGTGGGCGCACGACGATCCGGGGCAGCGCCGGGATCTTCTACGATTTTCTCGACTCGCCCAGCTTCGAGCAGTTCAAGCGCCTCGACGGGTTTCATCAGCAGGAGCTGACGATCCTGAATCCGGCGTACCCGGACGTCGGTGCCCTGGACGTCCTTCCGCCGGCGACGCGGTACTTCGTCGACTCGGCCTACACCTTGCCGAGGGCGACCCGGCTGTCTCTCGGCGTCGAGCAGCAGCTGTTCCCCAAGCTTCGTACCGGCGTGCAGTTCACCTCGATACGGACGGCGCACGCGTTGCGCGGGCAGAATCTGAATGCCCCGGTCAATGGTGTCAGGCCCGATCCCGCCTTCGCCAATCTCGTCGAGATGGTGAACGACGCCGCCTCGCGGGGGCAGACCCTCGAGTTCACCTACACGATCGGGGCTCCCGGTCCGGGTTCGTTGCCCGCCAGCAGTCCGCGCGTGGATTGGCGCCGTGTCTACGTCAACGGCAGCTACACGTGGGGACGATTCCGGAACAACACGGACGGCGACTTCGCCGTCACCCCGACAGGCACACTTGCCACCGAGTGGGGTCCGGGATTGACCGACATCCGGCACCGCGGGCTCGTCTCGTTGAACGGTCAGGTGCTGAAGAATCTCACCACCAATGCCACCGTCCTCACGCAGAGCGGCGCGCCGTACACACTGCTCACGGGCCTGGACACCAATGGTGACCAGATCTTCAACGATCGACCCCTAGGCGTAGGCCGCAACACGCTGCGCGCCGCGGGGCAGTTCTCGCTCAACGTGAACACGACCTACTCGCTGAACATCGGCAAACGCAGCGGCCCGGCGCCGCCGCCCGATCCCTTCGGCAACCCGAACCAGCCGGTTGGTTCTGCCGTGCGGGTGCAGTTCTTCATGAACGCGCAGAACCTGACCAATCACGCGAACTACGGCGGCTATAGTAGCGTCGTGACGTCGCCTTTCTTCAGGCAGCCGACCTTCGTCCTCAACCCTCGCAGGATCGACGTCGGCGTAAACCTCGGTTTCTAGACACGGGCATGACGCGACCCGCGTCGTTGCTCAGCGCGGCGCTCGCCGGGCTGGCCCTGAGCGTCTGGGACGCGCAGGCGCAGCGTGCGGCCGACTATCCGCAATGGCGGGGCAGGGCGGGCGACGGCTCCGCGGCGGGCTTCGTCGCCCCCGTCAAATGGCCGCAGGCCCTCGCGCGTCGATGGACCATCGACATCGGTGAAGGGTACGGCACGCCGCTCGTGGTTGGCGAGACGGTGTACGTCTTCACGCGTCGCGGTGACGAGGAAGTGATGACGGCCCTCGACGCAGCGACTGGCCGGGAGCGGTGGCGCACGGGCTACGACGCCCCCTACTCACCGAGCCAGCCCACGGCGGCTCACGGTTCCGGCCCCAAGGCCACGCCATTGTTTCTCGACGGGACGCTCTTCACGCACGGGATCAGCGGGATCGTCTCAGCATTCGATGCATCGAGCGGCCGGCGTCTCTGGCATACCGCGGAGCCGAAGGAGCCGCCCTTCTACAGCGCGGCGTCGTCGCCCACGGGGGAGCGCGGCCTGGTGCTGGTGCATCCCGGCAACTACGAGCCCCTGACGGCCTTCGACGCGAAGACCGGCGCGGTGCGATGGCGCACGGGTGGTGGCGGCTTCTTCATGTCGCCGCTCCTGGTCACGCTGGACGGCGTGCGCCAGGTGGTCACGGTGTCGCAGGCCGGTGTGATCGGCGTGTCCCTCCCGGACGGGCGGCCGCTCTGGGAGTATCCGTGGGACGGCGGCGGCATGGGCGGCTCCATGCCGATTCAGTTCGAGGGAACGATCATCGTCGGCGCCGGATCGGGCATGAAGGCGTTCCGGCCCACTCTGCGGGACACCGCGTGGGCCGTCGAGACGCGCTGGGAGACCACCGATGTCGGTGTGTACTTGAGCAACCCGGTCATCATCGGCGGCGCCCTGTTCGGACTGTCGCAGCGGAACCGCGGACAGTTCTTCGCCCTCGATGCCCGCACGGGCCAGGTGCTCTGGCTCGGTCCGCCACGGGAGGCGACCAACACCGCCGTGGCGAAGGCGGGCGACCTGCTCTTCCTGCTGAACGACGATGGTCAGTTGATCGTGGCGAAAGGGGACAGGGCGGCTCTTCAACCCCTGGCGCGCTACGACCTCTCTACGTCGGAGACGTGGGCGCAGCCGGCGATTTCCGGCAGACGGATCTTCGTCAAGGACGTGCGGTCGTTGTCGCTCTGGACCACCTCCCCCTGACAGTCGAAAGGAGTGCCCGTTACTTTCCTTACGGTCATCGAAAGGAACGCGATGGGCAAAGGAAAGGGCGACCTGCTCCAGGGCACGCTCGACATGCTGGTGCTCAAGGCCCTCCAGCCCGAGCCCATGCACGGCTGGGACATCACCGACCGCATCGAGCAATGGTCGGAGAACGTGCTGCGGCCCGGCCAGGGCACGCTGTATCCCGCCTTGTACCGGCTGGAGCGGCAGGGCCTGATTCGTTCCGAGTGGAACACCACCGAGAACAACCGGCGAGCCCGTTACTACGCGCTCACGCGTGAGGGGCGGCGGCGCCTCGCGGACGAACTGTCGCAATGGCAACGGATGTCGCGCGCCGCGAACCTGGTGCTCGAAGCGAACATGGGCCGGCGGAGGCCGGAATGAGGTTGCTCGCGGTGGCCTGGTCGCACTTGCGGTCGGTCTGGCCGCGCCGCGCCGTCGAGGCCGAGCTGAACGAGGAGCTCCGCTTTCACATCGATCAGCAGGCCGAGAAGAACCGTCGCGCCGGCATGAGCCCGGAGCACGCGCGCCGGCAGGCCCTGCTCGAGTTTGGTGGGCTCGAGCGAATCAAGGAGCGCGCAAGGGATGAACTCCGGCCGGTCGTCATCGAAGACGCCCTTCGAGACCTTCGCCAGGGCCTGCGGGGACTTCGGCGGTCGCCCGGATTTGCCCTGGTCGCCAGTCTCACCCTTGCGCTGGGCATCGGGACCAGCACGGCGATCTTCACGGTCATCGATTCCGTGCTTCTCCGTCCGTTGCCGTTTCCGGCGCCCGAGCGCCTCGTCATGATCCGCCCGTCCTCGGGCTCACGGCTCTCCGCCGCGTATCTTCACGAATGGCGTTCACGGAGCAAATCCCTCCAGGACATGGCCGGCTGGCGTGACGAGCGAGCGAACCTGACCGGCGGCGAGCGGCCGCTCGACGTGTTGATCGATCGAACGACCGCGAACTACTTCGCCACACTCGGTGTCCCTCCATTGCTCGGGCGTACCTTCACGGTCTCGGCGGACCTGGACCGCGCCGAACCAGAGGCCGTACTCAGTTACGGGTTCTGGCAGCGTCGGTATGGAGGGGCTCGCGACGTCATCGGCCGATCGATGACATTGGATGGACACGGATTCACCATCGTCGGGGTGATGCCCGCCGGCTTCACCATCCGCACGAACGAGCTCGCCGAATCGCGCGCGGAGGTGTGGACGCCGTTCGCCCTGGTCGCGGCGAACTGGACCGGAATGGGGGGCTCGCTGAATGTGGTCGCCCGTCTCCGCCACGGCGTCGCCGTCGCCCAGGCTCACGCGGATCTGGCGCTGATTGCCCGCGGCATCGAACAGCAGCATCCGTCGTACAGCCGCGACTGGACGCTGGAAGTGCTGCCGCTGCTCGACGCCACGGTCAGCGACATTCGCCCGACGCTTTTGGTGCTGTTCGGGGCCGTTGCGATTCTGCTCCTCCTCGCGTGCGCGAACGTGGCGAACCTGGTCCTTGGCCGCGCGGTCACAAGGCAGCCCGAGATGGCCATCCGCAGGTCGCTCGGCGCGACGGACGGCCGGATCGCGCGACACGTGCTGACCGAAAGCCTGGCCCTGGCGCTGGTCGGAGGCGTCCTGGGCGTGAGTCTGGCGATCTGGGGCACCCAGCTCCTCCTCGCTGTGCTTCCTGCCGGCCTCCAACTGCCGCGGACCCGCGAGATCGGCGTCAACCCGCGCGTGCTCGCCTTCGCCGTCGCCGTCACGCTCTGCAGTGCCGTCGGTGTCGGGTTGGCTCCCTCGATTCGCATGGCTCTTCGGCCGTTACAGCCGCCGCTTCCGGACGTGACGCGAAGCCGCTCTGCTGGCCCGGCTCCTCACCGGATGGCGGGAGCGCTGATCGTCTCAGAGGTTGCGCTGGCCATGATTCTCCTGGCGGGCGCGGCGCTGCTGGCCCGCAGCTTCTGGGAATTGATCCGCGCGGATCTCGGATTCCGGCCGGATGGTGTGTTGACGATGCGGACCACGCTTCCGGCTTCCAGATACGATACCGACGAACGGGTGCGGGCCTTCAACGCAGTGCTGATGGAACGGATCGAGCACCTGCCCGGAGTCGTGGCGGTTGGTTCGGTCAACTATCTGCCGATGAGCCGCGTGGGTGTCGCGACGTCCTTCGACATCGAGGGACGGCCCGCCGCGCGCGTCGAGGACCAGAAGTTCTCCTGGGTCAGCGTCGTGGGAGGCCACTACTTCGACGTCATGGGCATTCCGCTGCGTCGAGGCCGCCTCCCCACCCGCGCCGACTCTCATCCGGATCGGCCGATCTTCGTGATCGATGAACAGCTGGCGCGACGCTATTGGCCATACTCGGACCCCGTCGGCGCCCGCCTGACGTGGAGCAGAAGCGGTCAGGAGCCGCTGTCGGGCGAGATCGTGGGTGTCGTGGGCAACGTCCGCCTGCAGTCGGCCAATGATGCGTCTCCGTCGATGGTGTATTGGTGGTTTCCGAACGCGCCCGATCGCGAGATCACCGTCGTCGTACGCGCCGCGGGACGCACCGATGCGATCGCCGCTGCCGTCGCGGGTCAGGTGAACGAGATCGATCGGAATCAACCGGTGTCAGCGCTTCGCCCGATGAACGAGCTCGTCTCCGCCGATCGTGCGCGGTCTCGCTTCGTGATGGGGCTCGTCGGCGGGTTTGCCGTCGCGGCGCTGGGCATGGCCGCGATCGGCCTGTACGGCGTGATCGCGTTCACGGTGGCGCAGCGGACACGTGAGATCGGGGTCAGGATCGCGCTCGGTGCACGGCGTCGCGACGTGCTCCAACTGGTCATGGGCCGCGGAGCCATGCTGGTTGGCACCGGCCTTGTGATTGGACTGATGTCGGCGTTGGCGCTGGGCCGATTCGTCTCCAGCCTCGTGTACGGCGTGACGCCGGGCGACCCCGCGACCTTGCTCGCGGCGGCGGCGTTTCTGGCGGCTGTGGCCCTCGTGGCGACCTATCTTCCCGCTCGTCGCGCCGCGAGCGTGGAGCCGGTGGCGGCCCTCACGGCGAAATGAACGTCAGGGCTTCGGAATCCTGATCGTGCTGATCATCAGGCTGCCGCTGAGGACGTAGATCGCGCTCAACGGGTGAAAAGCGCGGCTCAGCACGCGCCATTCTCCGAGAAACAGGTCCGGCCCCACCAGGTCCAGCCGGTAGAGCGCCGCCATCACCATGACGATGGCGACGCTAGTCGGAATCGGCGTGCCCTCGAAGTAGCGGACCTTGCCGGTGGCGGCGTTCGTCAGCGTGGCGGCGGTCACGTTGAAGCGGGCCAGGCGGCTGATGCCGCAGCACACGAACCAGGTGAGGCAGACCACGTCCCAGAGTCCGCGCAGGCCCAACGTGTAGCCAAGCACGGCCGGCGCCACGCCGAAAGAGACGATGTCGGCCAGCGAGTCGAGGTCGCCTCCGATGAGCGATCGGCGTCGCGGATGCAGCCGCGCCACGTAGCCGTCGAGCACGTCGAAGACCAGCGCAGCCAGCGGCAGGATGAAGGCCGCCCACAGCTGCGCCGAGCGCTGGTCGTCGATATAGGACAGGCACAAGAAGATGGCGATCGTCCCGCAACTCGCGTTCGCCAGGCTCAGGGCGTCGGCCGGCGTGTACGAACGAAGCATCGACAGGTGTTGGTGTTCGGCCACGGCACGACTAGCGTAGCTGAACCGACCGGACGCCGGGCTGCGAAGGCTGAGTTTGCGCGTGCGTCATGGCAGGCGCACACTCTGGTTACGCTCCCGCCAGTGCCCCGGCCGAGTTGGTAGACAGAAGCTGGGAGGGAAACGTCATGGAAACCAGTAAGTGTGCCCATCCGGCGTGCAGCTGTATGGTTCCCAAAGGTGGTCAGTTCGGAAAGTACTGCAGCGAGCGGTGCAAGGAGGCGGGCGACATTACCGAACTCCACTGCGACTGCAAGCACCCCGGCTGCCGCTAGCGGCTCAGCTGCTCGGGACGTGCGCGGGCGCACGTCCCGTTGTCAACGCAGCTTCAAGGCCCGCGTGACCTGCCGCGCGGCCCGCCGGCCGCTGGCGATCGCCCCGTGCACGGTCCCGGTCGCGCCGTCCGTATCGGTCGCCTCTCCGGCAAAGAACAGCCGGCCGGCAACCGGTCTGGCCAGCGTGGAGACGGCACCGGCGCCGCCGACCACCTGATAGCTGTATGCGCCCCGCGCGTAGGGATCGTGATTCCAATCGTGAGTCCAGGCTCCGACCAGCGATCGCTCGAGGCGGACCGCACTCACATGTAGTTGCGCCGCCAGCGAGCGCACCGCCCGGCGGGAGAGTTCCGCGAGCGGCAGTCTCGACAAGGCCAGCGCGCGGGGACCTCCGCACCATCCCGTCACCGATGGAACGCGGCTTGGGTAGGCCGTCCACCAAACGGGGAAGTCCGTGGACTCTCCTTGCAGGAACGTGAGCAGATCGATCGGCAGCGCGGTACGCGACGCGAATCGCTCCTCGGTCCAGAGCGCCTCGCGGAACAGCAGGACGATGCGGCTGACGTACCCCATCGCCAGTCCGGCCAACGCCGATCGTTTGGCGTCATCGAGCGGCGGATCGAACTGCAGCCCGCCGGCCTTCGCCGGCGATGCCTGCAGCACGCCGAGCGGAACGGTGACGATGGCCGCGCGGGCTCGAACGTGCGCGCCTGAAGTGGTGACCAGCCGTAGCGCGCGCGAATCGCGCCAATCGATCCGGGTCACGGGACGGCCGGTCCGAATCCGTTTCCGCACCGGTGCTGCGAGCCATTCGACGACGCGGTCATAGCCATTCGGCATCCGTCCGAGCCGACGCTCCCGCTCGTCGTCTCCCGGCGAGCCGGCCTCGCGCAGGCCGAGCGCGCTGATGCGCTCCAAATCCGCGGCGTGAAACCCTTCGACGAAGCCCCGCGCCAGACGGCGATTGGCCGCCAAGGTGCGCCCACCGGGTTTGGTGTCGAGAAAGCCGGCGAAGCTCTGGTCGGCGGCACGGCCGTCGGGGAGTCGACGCATCACCGCGTCGAGCCGCTCCCAGAAGTCGTCCAGCCGACGCAATCGCGCGCCGCTGCTGTCGACCCGCAGGCCTTCGATTTCGAGCACCGGCAGGCTCGCGGCCTGCGCAATCCGGGTCACGTCTTCGGCGCGACCGTGAAGGAATTCGGCGCCGAGCTCGATTGGCAAAGTCGAGCGCGGTGGGCGGATGGTGAAGACCCGTCCCCCAATGCGGCGGCGTGCCTCGAGAACGAATACCGAGTAGCCCGCAGAGTGCAGATCTCGGGCGGCCGCCAGCCCCGCGACGCCGGCGCCGACGATGGCAACGTCAATGGATGGGCTGCTGTGTCGATGAGGCACTGGTCCATCGTCGCCTCCTACTCGGTTCGGATGGCGACTACCGGATCGATTCTGGCAGCTCGACGCGCGGGAAGATAGCCAGCGATGGCCGCGACGGCCATGATCAACGTCATCGCGCCGGCGAAGGTGCGCGCGTCGGCAGGCGTCAGACCGAACAGCTGAGCCCTCACCAGGCCGGCGGCGGCCAGGCTGAGCGGGATGCCGATCGTGACGCCGACTGCCACGAGCACGCCCGTCTTGCGCAGCACCAGACCCACGATCTCCCCTCGTCACCCGGAATGGCGTCGCCATTGCAAAGAGGACAGGAGACCAGAAGGAAGGGAGCTCAGTCATGGCACGCAAGCAGACTGTCTGTTACCGAATGGTGCTGGGTTTGGCGTCGGGATTGCTCGCCACGCTCGCATCGACGCCGGCTGAAGCGCAGCGCTGGGGGCGGCCGAATGCGCCCCGCGACGGCGCCTGTTTCTATCGGGACGCCAATTTTCAAGGCGAGTACTTCTGCGTGAGGGCCGGGGAGGCCATCGACGCAGTGCCCAACGACATGAACGACCAGATCTCATCGATTCGCACGTTCGGTAACGTGGAAGTCACGGTCTATCAGAATCGCGGGTTCGGGGGCCGCTCCGCCAAATTCAACGACGTGCCCAACCTGCAAAGCGTGGGTTGGAACGACCGGCTGTCCTCGCTGCAGGTCGAAAGCTTCTCGCGCGGTGGTGTCAACCGCCGGGACGGAGGCTTCGGCACGGGCGGAGGGTTCCGCAACAACGGCAGCGCGGAGCGTATCGTGCGCCGGGCCTACCAGGACATCCTGGGCCGCGACCCGGATCCCGACGGCATGCGCAACTATCGCAGCCGCATCATCGACGACAACTGGACCGAGCAGCAGGTGCGCGAGGATCTGCGGCGGAGCCAGGAGTATCGCGGGCGTACCGCGATGAATCCGCAGAGAGCGGCCGAGATTGTGCGGCGCGCCTATCTGTCGGTGCTGAACCGCGAGCCAGACGAGGCCAGCCAGGGATACGTGCAGCGTGTGCTGCGCGAGAACTGGACGGAGGAGGACGTGGCCCGGGAGCTGCGGCGTAGCCCCGAGTACCGCGCGCAGCAACGAGGCCGCTGACCCGCGGCGCCTGCCGCTAATGAAGTGTGAAGCTCCGGGCGAAGGCGAGATGCCCGGACGCGGCTTATCAAAGATCGCGGCGACTGTGCCGATAGGGATATGTTGTGGCCCCTTCCTGCACTCGCCGCCTTCTGATCGGGTTTTGGCTCGCGACCGGTCTCGTCGGCGTGCCGACCGGCGCCGCCGGACAGGGGCAAGCGCCCTCCGCCCCTGCTGGCACCATCGGTGGCCTCAAACGCCTGAGCATCGATGACCTGCTGAATACCGAAATCACGTCCGTATCGCGGCACACCGAGCGGCTGTTCGACGCACCTGCCTCCGTTTTCGTGATTGGCACCGAGGACATTCGGCGGTCGGGCGCCTCTACGCTTCCGGAAGTGCTGCGGCTGGCGCCGAACCTCCAGGTGTCCCGCGTGGACGCGGGCCAGCAATCGATCAGCGCTCGCGGGTTCAACAACAACGTAGGGAACAAGCTTCTCGTGCTGATCGACGGGCGCACCGTCTACACCCCGTTGTTCTCGGGCGTGTTCTGGGACCAGCAGGACCTCGTGCTGGCGGACATCGAGCGCATCGAGGTCATCAGCGGCCCCGGCGCGACGCTGTGGGGCGCCAACGCGGTGAACGGCGTGATCAACGTCATCACCAAGTCCGCATCCGAGACGCAAGGCGGGATCGGCTCATTCACGCTGGGCAGCTTCAACCGTGACGTGGCGTTCCGGTGGGGCGGCACGGCGAGAGCGGCCGCGTATCGCGCCTACGCCAAGTTCGCGGGGTGGGACCACACCAAGCAGGCCAACGGAGCCGACCTTCGGAACAACTGGCGCCGTGGCCAGGTCGGCATGCGCGCGGACTGGGGGAAGTCGCGCGACACCTTCACCGTCCAGGGCGATGCCTATACCGGCGAAACCGAACACCGCGGGTTCGTCGCCAACCTCGAGATTCCACCGCTCGAGGTCAGCGGTTTCAACGTGCTGACACGCTGGACGCGCCGCCTGCAGGGCGACGCCACCATGCAGGTGCAGGCCTACGTCGACCAGTCGGATCGCAACGACTTCGTGCTCTTCGGCCCCAAGGCCAACCTGTTCGACGTGGAGTTCCAGCACGGCACGCCCATCGGCCGGCACCGGTTGACCTGGGGCAGCGGATATCGGCGCGCCGAGGACCGCATCGATCCCGCCTTCGCCTCGCGGTTCATCCCGGACAGCCGCGCGCTCAATTGGGCCAACGTCTTCATGCACGGTGAGCTGCGGTTGAGCGACCGCGTCGGCGCCACGATCGGCACGAAGCTGGAGCGCAACGACTACACCGGGATCGAGCATCTGCCCAGTGCGCGCGTGACGTGGAAGCTGTCGGAGGATCACTTCCTGTGGGGTGGCGCGTCGCGCGCGGTCAGGGCCCCGTCCCGCTACGACCGCGAGGTGTTCTTCCCGATGAATCCGCCGTATCTCGTCATCGGCGGGCCAAACTTCCAGTCCGAAGTGGCCAAGGTGTTCGAGGTGGGGTATCGGGGAAAGCCTCTCCAGAACGTGAGCTACTCGGTCACCGTCTTCACCCACTTCTGGGATCGCCTGCGGAGTGGCACCGGGCTGCCCGTGCAGTTGGAGAACCGCATCGAAGGGCCCGTTTACGGCGTCGAGACGTGGGCCACCTACAGACCAGTCGGTCCATGGTCGTTGAGCGCTGGCACGACGTTGCTGAGCGAGCACCTGCGGCTCGAGCGCGGCAGCACCGATCCGGTCGGCGTGAACAACCCGACCTTGCGCAACGATCCGGATTACCAATGGATGCTGCGTTCCAGCCTGGACCTGCGCTCGAATGTCGAACTGGACGTCTCGGTGCGCGGCGTCGCGGCGCTGCCCAGTCCGGTCGTGCCGGCCTATACCGAGGCCGACGTCCGCCTGGCGTGGCGCCCCAGGGCCCGCGTCGAGGTCGCGGTGAACGGCCGGGACCTGCTGCACGACAGTCATCCGGAGTTCGGCGCCCTGCCCACGCGCAGCGAAATTCCCCGCCGCGTGTCCGTGGACCTGAAGTACCTCTTCTAGGCGCTCAGCTCTCGGCGTTGCCTGATCGGGTCGACGCGTCGAGGGCACCGGCGAGGTCCATCCACACGTCCTCGACGTCTTCGATGCCGACGCTCATCCGCAGCAACCCTGGTGCGACATGTGCGTCGCCCGCATATTTCTGACGACGCTCGATCGTCGTTTCGACGCCGCCCAGACTGGTCGTCGGCACGACCACCTGTACGTTGGCGCAGACCGCGTCCGCTGCCGCCGCTCCGCCACGCACAACGAACGACACGATCGCGCCCTGGCCGGGATAGCGCACTTCTTCGACGGCGGAGTGGCGACGCAGCCGTTCGACGAGGACCCCGGCGTTGCCTTGCATCGCCGCGAACCGTACCGGCAGCGTGCGCAAGCCGCGAAGGGCTAGGAAAGCTTCGAGCGACCCGGGTGTGGCGCCTTGCAAGGTGCGGGCTGCGACGAGCCTGTCGTGGACAGCCCGGTCCGCGCTGATGCACAGGCCGATCAGCAGATCGCTGTGTCCCCCGATGAACTTCGTGCCGCTGTGCGTCACGATGTCGGCGCCGTGCTCGAGTGGGCGCTGCAGCAGCGGTGTCGCGAACGTGGAATCCACCACCAGGCGCGCCCCCGCGGCGCGGGTCGCGGCGGCGATCGCCGGCAGGTCGGCAACGTCCAACGTGGGGTTGGTCGGAGTTTCCAGCCAGACGACATCCGCCCCGCCTGCCGCGGCCGAGACCTCCGCGGTGTCCCTGATGTCGACGAAGCGGAGCTGGAGCAATTCCCGCGCGGCGTACTCGGCGAGCAGCGCCCGCACCCCGTAATAGCTGAAAGTCGGTACCACGACCACTTTGGGAGCCAGCGCGTAGACAATGGCCGAGGCAGCCGCCATGCCACTCGCGAAGGACACGGCGTGTCCCCCCTCGAGAACGCCGACGGCGGCTTCCAGTGCGGCCCACGTCGGCGTCCCGTCGGTCCGGGTGTAGTCTCCACTCGCGCGGAAGTTCGACGCGAGCACCAACGGCTCGTTGAGTGGCGCGCCGGGGCCCGTTGGACGTCCGACGACGACTGCGAGGGTGGCGGGGGACAAATGCCGCTGGGTCATGGGGCATCATCACACACGAGCCGCAACGTGCTGGCTTTCGCCGCGAGCCTTCGATATTGTCCTTACCTCAGGAGTGTGACCAGGTGAGAGATCGCTCGGTTTCCGTGGCGGTATCCCGACTGCTCTTCGCATCGCTTGCGACCCTGGCGGTCGCGCAGCCGGCGGCGGCCCTCGATGCCGATCATTGGCGTGGCGGGTGGCGAACGCCGCTCGGCGACGAGCCGCACATCTATGAGTTCGTGATCCGCGGCACCAGGGTCAGCGGCGCCTACTGCCGGAACTGCTCCGATGCCACGACGATGGGCTTCATCGACGGCACCTGGGACGAGAAGGCCGGCATCAAGTTCACGGTCACGTTCGCCCATCCGGACGGCCGTATCAGGCTGGTCGACGATCAGCAGGCCATGCTCGTCGAGGGACGCCTGATCGTCACGGGAGCGGCCGCGGTCAAGAACGCGAAGCTGACGCTCGTGAAGGATCCGCGCGGACCCGACCCCGGCGGCGCACCCGCGTATCTCTACCCGCCAGGCACCCCGCCAGCACCACCCACGACCCCACCGGGCGCGGGTGGCGGCGGGGGCGGCCGCGGCGCGGCACCGGCCTACTGGCCGCCCGCACCGTTCAAGTCGCCGCTGCGGCCGGCGGACGTCGCCGGCACGTGGATCGCCGCGTCGTTCGGTCCGCTGGGCATGAACAAGCAGATCTTCACCTTTCTCCAGGTCGGCGACCGCCTGCGGGGACTGGTCTGCGGCCGCTGCGACAACACCGATACGCTGGCGGCGATCGAGGACATCGTCATCGTCGGCGACACGTTGTACTTCACCATCGCGCACGAGGACTGGGGCGAGAGCGACCCGCCACACTTCGGCCGGAACATCGTGGCGCAGGTCGTCCAGAACGAGATGATTGCGTCGATTCTGGGCAAGGACCTCGTGGTCGATCCGGCCAGGCCGCCGGCCCGGCCACCGGGCCGCCCCTTCACGCTGGTCGGACCGATCGCCCCCGCGGGGACGAGAGGGAATAGCTCGGAGGGGATCGACGTCTGGGGGCCGGGCACCGGTTCCGCTGCACAGGTGCCGGCCAGCAGGAAGCCGGCCCGGCCGGCGATGCCCACTCGATAACCGAGTCTCCCGTCTCTTGGTGGAGGCGTTCATGCTGCTCAGGACTTCTACTTTCGTTGCCACCGGCATCGTGATCTTCGGGCTGGCGTTGGGCGCGAGGCAGGGCGCGCCACCGGCGGCTCCCGCCGCGACGGCTCCGGCCGGGCCAGCCGCTCCCTTCTACCCGCACATCGTGGCGTCGGGCCTCCGCGGCGGCTACCAGGTGGTGGCGACCGACATGAATAAGGACGGCAAGGTCGACCTGATCGGGCTCGGGAACCAGGCGACCGAACTGGTCTGGTACGAGAACCCGTACTGGACCCCGCACGTGATCGTTCGCGGCATGACGCGCATGATCAATCTCGCCGCCGCCGACACGAACAAAGATGGCATCCCCGAGATCGCGCTCGCCCACGGGTTCACCGCCAACCCGGCGCAGGGCGGCATGGGCAACATCTCGATCCTCACGTCGAACGGCGATCCGAAGGCGCTGTGGACCATCAAGGAGATCGATGCGGTCCCGGCCTCGCACCGGGTGCGTTTTGCCGTGATCGGTGGGGAGACCGTGCTCATCAACGCGCCGATCGTCAATGCGAAGACGCGCGATGGCTTCAACGATCCCGATCACCTGCCGGTGCCGCTGCGGGCCTACCGCCCGCCCGCATGGAAGCCCGAAACGATCTCCGAAGACAACAGAGGCGTCGTGCACGGGCTCTTCATCGGCGACTGGGACGGCGACGGGCGGCCCGATGTGCTGACCGCGGGCTACTCGGGCATCTTCGCGCACAGTCTCGGCCGCAACGGGACGTGGACGCGCACCGAGATGGCCAAGGGCGATCCGGGCGAATGGCCGCGCGGGGGGGCCAGCGAGATCGCCATCGGCACCATGCATGGCAGCCGGTTCTTCGTGACCAACGAGCCGTTCCACGGCAACCAGGTCGTCGTGTATCAGAAGGCCGCCGACGGCACCTGGCCGCGCCACGTGATCGACACCGAGATCAACAATGCCCACTCGCTCGCGCTCATCGACGCCGATGGCGACGGCGTCTCCGAGATCGTGTCCGGCGGGACGCGCGGCGCGGCGGGCGCGGCGCGCGGCACGAAGCCGGGCGTGTTCTTCTACAAGGCTGCCGACGCCGCGGCGCAGAAGTGGGAGCGCATGGTGCTCGACCCGGCCATCGCGTCGAACAGCTGCATCGTGGCCGATATCAACGGCGATCGCCGGCCGGACGTGGCCTGCATCGACGACAACCTGAAGTGGTACGAGAACACCCGTCCGTGATTTCGTTGATCTGGTCCAAGAAACGGGCAGCCCCAGCCGTGTCGGTCACGGCGACGAGGTAGACCATGACACGACTCCTGTCCGCGGTGCTCCTGTTGCTGGCGCTGGCCGTGACCTCGGCGCAGGAGTCGTACCCGCACGCCTTTCCCAGGGAGGGTGCCAAGCAGCTGATCGACAACGACCGTGTCAGCGTCTGGGAAGTGACCTGGCTGAACGGTGTCAGGCAGCCCATCCATCGACACCGATATGACATGGTCGGCGTGTATCTGCGCTACGGTCCCATCACCGTGACGCGCCCTGACGGCACGGTGAATCCGCCATCGGCGCCGTTCGAATCGATTCCACGTCTTCTCTTCCAGCCTGCCGACGTGACGCATCGCGAGGAAGCGCTGAATCCACCCGGCACCCCCGAACGGCTGGCGATCATGACGGATCTGAAGTATCCACGAAACGAGAATCGTCCGCCGTTGTCGACCGATAAGACGCTGCCGCACTCGTTTCCGCGGCCCGGGGCGAAGAACCTGCAGGAGAACGAGCGCGTCCGCTTCTGGGATTACACCTGGTCATCAGGTGCCGCGGTCGCTCGGCACGTGCACGATACCGACACGGTTGAAGTCTTCGTCGACGGCGGGGAGATTACGTCGACCACGCCGGACGGCAAGACCGTCAAATATCAGGCCGTGTGGAAGGGCGCCCGTTTCGTGCCGCGTGGAACGATCGACAGCGAGGTGGCCACGTCGGGCTCTCCCCGCGCGATCGTCGTCGAGCTGAAGTAGGGTCAGCGGGCGGTGGGATCGCCCACGACCAGCACGACGACGGTCCGATCATCGGTCCAGTCGTCGACTCCGTCAGGACCGTGGTGCTCCTGCGCGCGCGTCAAGATGCGGTCGCACACCGCTTCGGCGGAGAGCGGTTGCAGGCCGGCCGCGTCTCTGGCGATCGTCCGCCACGGCGGCGCCCCCTCGTCGAAGGCCTCCGTGATTCCGTCGGTGACGAACGCACAGACGTCGCCGTTCTCGAGCGCCAGCGATTCTTCCGCGTAGCGGGCATCCGGCAGCAGGCCAAGAGGAGGCCCGCCCTGGCCGAGGGCGCGCTCGGCGCCGGCGCGTACCAGGAGGCCCGGTGGGTGTCCGGCATTGGCATACGTCAGCCTGCGCTCACGTGAATCGAGCCGGGCCACGATGCCCGTCACGTACGGCCATCCATGCCACTCGTCGTAGAACGCGGTGGACATGCGAGAGGCCAGCTCGGCCGGGCTTCGCGTGTCTCGGGCCACTTGTCGAAACGTCGACCGCAGCAGGCTGAGGGCCATCGAGGCCGAGATGCCCTTGCCGGAGACGTCGGCCACGAGCACCATGCGGCTATCGGCGGCGGGCTCCAGGAAATCGAAGAAGTCGCCACCGATCCTGCCCGCGGGCCGCAGGACCGCCGCCCAGTCCAACCCGTCAACGCGCTGAGGCACCGAAGGCAGCAGCCGTCGCTGCATCGCCTCGGCCAGCGACAACTGCGTCTGGAATACCAGCCGGGCTCGCTCGTGTGCGGTCAAGGCCCGTCGCGTGTCGCGGAGGTGAAGCCACAGATACACGGCGACGCCGAGCGCGATCGAAAGGACCGCGTCGCTGATCCAGTCGAGCTCCGTCGTGGTGGGCTGGAGTATCCGCACCAGGCCCGCCTCGGACAGCCCCGCGACGGCGTAGAAGGCCAGGGCGACGCCGCTCGCCAGGCCCAGGGCCTTCGACCGCACCAGAGTCGATGGTGAGGGGTCGACCACCCTTGTGCCTCAGCGGGCGATCACGCCGCCAAAGCTCTCGATGGCCTCCTGCTCGTTGTCGAAGCATTCGAACACGTTCAGCAACCTGGTGATCACGAGGAGATCGTTCAGCCGCTTCGTGACGCCGACCAGCTTGATATGGCCTCCTCGATGCCGCGCGGCCGTGAACGATTCCACGAGTGCTCCGATACCGCCGCTGTCGACGTAGCGCACGTTGCTCACATCGAGCAGGATGTCGCGCCGATCCAGATCGAGCAGCGCCCTGATCGTGTCGGCCAGGTCTGGACCGGGTCCGTTCAACAGAATGTCTCCGTGCACCGCCACGACGGCCACGTTCTCGACGATCCGCTCTTCGATGCGCATGATGACGCCCCCATCCATCGCCGCGAACCGGAGGATCAGCCCGCCGTGTTCCGTTGATGACCTGACGCCATTACACAGGCTCGAACTGAGCGTGGCGTGAGTCGGCGATTAACTTGCGTTAATGCCGGCGGCCCGCCCTTCGCCATGGTGTTGCTCCGGCAAGGCTGGCGAGATGAACGGATCTTAATTGCGCGTTCAGGGTCGGCTCACGGCCGTCGGTCACGCTGAGGCCTGGGCCGGCCCGTTTTCATCGCCACCCGATAGGAGTGAAGATTATGACGACCATCAGAAGGACTCTGACGTGGGGCATCGCCGCCCTGGCGCTCGTCTGCGTCGCCTCCCTGGCGTACGCGCAGGACGACGTGCTCGACCTCAACGTTCCCTTTGCGTTCCACGTCAACGACAAGACGTTCCCGGCAGGACGGTACGAATTGCGCATCGACTGGGTCGACCGTCGAGTCGTCGTCATCGGCGGACAGCACGCTCCCGAGATCAAGCTCTTTGTAACCACGCTGGCCCCGTCACCGCACACCGCCGCTGAGGACGCGCACGTGGTGTTCGACAAGGTGGACGGCACCTACACCCTGTCGGAGCTGTGGGCTCCGGCGGTGGACGGCGTTCTGCTCCATGGGACGGAGGGCATGCACGAGCACGAAGTCTTGCACGTCCACCACCACGGCACGGACTGACCGTCATGCCCTGCAACTTGCGGCGCGTCTTCGTCGGACTCTCGGTCGGATGCCTGCTTGCCACGCCAGCCACGGCTCAAGTCGCAGCGAAATCACGAGTCGCGACAAACTTCTTGAAGGAACTCAGTGCATCCGTCGAGGCGCTGACGCGACAGGTGGCAGCCAGCGTCGTGCAGATCCTCGTCACCTCCTACGGGCCCGTCGAAGACGGCTCGCATCCCGGCGACGCGGGGGTGGTCATCGGGCGCCAGCGGATCATCGGGTCTGGCGCGATCATCGGTGGCGACGGCTACATCATCACCAACGCTCATGTGATCGCCGGGGCCAGGCAGGTGCAGGTGGTCCTGCACCGCGACACATCGGCCAGCGGACACGAAGGGCCACTGAGCGGAGAGGACAGCGAGACCGTTGAGGCCCAGGTGGTCGGCACGGCCCCGGATATCGATCTGGCGCTCCTGAAAGTCGACGCGACCGGGCTGCGCCCGCTCCCCCTCGCCGACTACGACGCGATCCGCCAGGGCGAGCTGGTCTTCGCCTTCGGGAGTCCCGACGGCCTGCGGAACTCGATCACCATGGGGGTCGTCAGCGCGGTGGCGCGCCAGCCAGACCCCGACAGCCAGGCCTTCTACGTCCAGACCGATGCCCCCATCAACCCCGGGAACAGCGGCGGACCGCTCGTCAACGCCGACGGTGAACTCGTCGGGTTGAACACCTTCATCCTGTCCGAGTCGGGAGGAAGTCAGGGGCTGGGTTTTGCGATTCCGAGCGCGGTGGTGGCGTCGGTCTATCCCCAGCTCCGGAAGTACGGACACCTGCACCGCGGCATCATGGGATTCAACATGCAGTCGATCACGCCTTCTCTGGCGGCGGGGCTCGGACTATCGCGCACATCCGGCGTCATGGTGTCCGACGTCATGCCTGGGAGCTCGGCCGCCCAGGCGGGCCTTCTGGTGGCCGACGTCCTCACCAGCGTCAACGACAAGCCGGTGTCCAGCCTGCCGATGCTGGGACTGGAGCTGAGCCGCTACGCCGCGGGCGACGTGGTGAGGCTTGGGGTGCTGCGTGGCGCGACACCGTTGACCATCGCGGTGCCGGTCACCGAACGGCCGCACCCGATCGACGAGGTTGCCGGCCTGGCCGATCCCGAGAAGAGCAGTGTGTCCCGCCTGGGGATCGTCGGCATGGACGTCGGAGAGTCGTCGGCGGCGGTGCTGCCACCGCTGCGCGTGTCGTCCGGAGTCTTCGTTGCGGCGCGGATCGAAACACCTCCAGGCACCGAAGTGCAGTTGGTCACCGGCGACGTCATCCACGCGGTGAACACAGCCGTCGTCCAGGACCTCAAAGGGCTGCGTGCCGCTCTCGAGGGGATCAGCGGCGCCACGGACCTCGTCCTGCAGATCGAGCGTGACGGCCGTCTGATGTTCGTGACCTGTCACGTCTACTGACGGCCTGTGAAGCGGACGCTCTCTATCGGCACCGCCGGTTCGCGATTTCGCTGCGCTTGTGCTTGAACGCCTCGGTCCACTCGGCGGTCGTCGCAAACCCCGACGACAGGTTGCCGGGGTCCCGCAAGCGCAGCTCCACGCGTCCGGCTTCGAACAGGTCTTCGATCTGACGGTCGCTCAACTGGGCGAGCAGATCCGCGAGGAACGCGCGTCCCTCTTCGCTGATGACAGGGTCGCCGAGCGTGCCGGAGAGCGACTTGGGGAGGTTGCCGATGCAGCCGGGCGCCTCTTTCCAGATCGGCGTACGGCGCCACGCCTCGAGGTTGACGCTGCTGGCGCTGTTCGAGTTGGCCCGGCTGGCCCGGCCGAACGTCAAGCCGAGATCGCTGATCATCAGGAACGGACGCCGGCACGTGGTTGGTGAGCGCCCCGCGTCGAGACAGATGATGCGCTGCTGCTCGGGCTTGCTGTCGCTGTGCTGCAGGAAGACGGCCAGCAACTCGAGTGCGTTGCGCTGTGCTCGCGGCGCGCCGTGCCGCCCAGGAGCGATCTCGTCGAGTTCCTTCCAGGACCAGACGGAGTCATGACTCGACGGCCATTCCTTCCCCGGCATCTTCCGTTCGATGACGGCAGGGTCGAATCGGCTCTCGTTACCTGGGCGCTCGATTCCACCGAATTCGGCGGGACACCCCTGGCACACGACGTTGACCGGATACATCGCGTCGGCGCCGAACCCGAGTGCCCACAGGAGCCGTGTCGCCAGCACTTCTCCGTAGACCTCGCCGTTTGCGCCCCCGAACTTGACCTTTACTTCGTCCCCACTCCCGAGATCGCAGGCAAACTTGGGAGAGTGTCCGCCCAGCGCCTTGTCGAGGTAGGTGCAGCGCACGGTGGCGCGGAAGGGCAGCGCGTTCGGGAGTCGGGGGCCAACCTTGAGGTTGGCCGAGCGGATCTCCCGGCGTGTCCAGAGGCGCGCGTCCGCGATCGCCCGGCGGCGCGCGTCATCCGTCTGGCTGGGCTTTGGATTGGCAGCCACGGTGGTGCAGATGGATGCCCCGATCGATCCGCTCAGCACGAGCGCCGTGAACCAGAGGCGGCGGCGTGGCACGCAGTTGATCCCTGCAACAACTCTTCCACACGTCTCCCAAAGCGCGGTTCAGCTTGCCAGCTCGACGACTGGCGGGCCTATCGGTTCTCGGCTTGCATTCGAAACTCTGTTTCTCTCACGAGGTACCTCATGAGAATCCCGCCCCTCGTCGTCGCTGTCGCGCTGGCGTGCATGAGCGGCGGTGCCCTTTCCGCCGCGACCGATGGATCGCCATCCGCCGGATTCGCGGTTGCCGGATTGTTCGCGCCCGACGTGCCCTTGAGCGTCGCACATGCATCGAGCACGTCGTCACCGTTCGCACCCCAGGATGCCCAACAGGCGCCGCCGCCTCCGCTCCCTGCGACAACCGGATTCCGGTCGTTGTTGAAAGACAGCGGCAAGGACTTTTTCGCCTTTCCGAAGCGCCGCTCGACCTGGGTGATTCTGGGTCTTGGTGCGGGCGCGGCCGCGTTGGGGCACCCCGCGGATACGCACGTGAACGCGCACCTGGCCGGGGCCAGGGCTCGCAACTGGTTCGTCGCCGGCAAGTACATCGGCTCGGCGTATACGCAGGTCGGCGTCGGGCTGGGGCTCTATGCGATCGGCCGCTTCGTCGTGCCCGCCGCCGAGGGCGCACCGAAGACCAACAAGTGGTCGCACCTGGGATTCGATCTGCTGCGCGCGCAGATTCTGTCCGAGGCAATGGTGTACGGGATCAAAGTGGCGGGACAAAGGAATCGGCCGACTGGTGAGTGCTGCTCCTTTCCGTCGGGCCACGCCGCCAGCGCGTTTGCGGCGGCGTCGGTGGTGGAACGTCACCTCGGCTATCGCTTCGCCTGGCCGACCGTGCTGGTGGCGTCGTACGTCGCCACATCCCGCCTTCGCGACAACCGCCACTACCTGAGCGACGTCTTGTTCGGTGCGGCGGTGGGCACCGCGACCGGATGGACGGTGGTCGGCCGTCACGGGCGCGACAGCTACGCGCTGACGCCCATGGCGGTGCCTGGCGGCGTCGCGCTGACATTCGTGAAGACGCCCGCGTTATGAAAGCCTTGAAAGGCGCGTATCGTCGACATAAATATCCAGTCCGGCCGAGTCATTCGAAAGTGTGAATTGACTGGGCTCACGATGGCACCGCTCGTGAGCCGCCCGTCGCCGAAACCCAGCGGCAATCTGGATCCCACCGCGCTCATCAAGATTCTGCTCGACAAGGGTGCCAACCCGAACGCAGGGCTCCTGCGTCCCGCCTTCGGCAAGCATCACGACTTGCGAGGCGACGCGACCATGGGCGAGGGCACCACGCCCTTCATGCGGGCGGCACGGACGGGTGACGTCGAGGGTGATGCGCCTTCTGCTCGCCAAAGGCGCCGATCCCTACGCGCGGCGCAGGGATCTGTCGACGGCCCTCCACCTGGCCGCCCAGGGCCGGCGCAGCGCCCCGCCGACCGGCCCGAAGACGATCCCGGGCGCGAGCGACATCGAAGCCATGAAGCTGTGCGTCGAGGCGGGTCTCGATGTCAATGCCTTCAACGCGGCCGGGCAGACCGCACTCCATGCCGCCGCCGCCCGCGGGGCCGACGAGGCCGTCAGGCGCTCGGCGCGAACGTTGGACGCGCGAGACAAACAGAGGCGGAGTCCGCTCGACCTGGTGCTGCTGGATATCGGCAGCCACCGCAGCGGCGACGAGGACTATCCGATCCCCTACACCACGGCGGCGCTGCTGCGCGAGGTGATAGCCACGCAGGGGATTCCGGACCACACCGGCGGCAGGAATCCCTCGGAGGCCACGACGCGATAGCAAAGGCGCCGGGCGCCAGGCTCCGGGCTCCTGACGGCGCTGGGGGATAATCGATCCCTCCATGAAAAAGATCGGTTTCCTCTCGTTCGGGCACTGGACGCCCTCGCCTCAATCGCAGACACGTTCGGGCGCCGACGCCCTGCTGCAGTCCATCGATCTGGCGGTCGCCGCCGAAGAGCTGGGCGCCGACGGTGCCTATTTCCGCGTGCACCACTTCGCGCGCCAGCTCGGCTCGCCGTTCCCGCTGCTGTCGGCGGTGGGCGCCAGGACCAGGCGCATCGAGATCGGCACCGCGGTCATCGACATGCGGTACGAGAATCCCCTGTACATGGTCGAGGACGCGGGCGCCGCGGATCTCATCGCCGGCGGCCGTCTGCAGCTGGGCATCAGCCGCGGCTCACCGGAGCAGGTCATCGACGGATGGCGCTATTTCGGCTACCAGCCGGCGGAAGGTGAGACGGACCAGGAGATGGCCCGCCGCCACGCCGAGGTGTTCCTGGACGTGCTGCGCGGCGAGGGGTTCGCCAAGCCCAATCCGCGCCCGATGTTTCCGAATCCGCCGGGCCTTCTGCGAGTCGAGCCCCATTCCCCGGGACTGCGCGACCGTATCTGGTGGGGCGCCAGCTCGAACGCCACGGCGCGCTGGGCGGCCAAGCTTGGGATGCATCTGCAGAGCTCGACGCTGAAGGACGACGAGAACGGCAAACCCTTCCACGTGCAGCAAGCCGAGCAGATTCGCGCGTATCGGGACGCGTGGAAGGAAGCGGGTCACTCACGCACGCCGCGAGTGTCGGTGAGCCGCAGCATCTTCGCGCTCGTCAACGACCAGGACCGGGCCTATTTCGGCTACGGCAGCAAGGAAGAGGATTCGATCGGCTACATCGACGCCAAGACTCGCGCCATCTTCGGCCGCAGCTACGCCGCCGAGCCGGAAGCGCTGGTGGAGCAGCTGCGTGGCGACGAGGGCATCGCCGAGGCCGACACGCTGCTGCTCACGGTGCCGAATCAGCTGGGCGTGGACTACAACGCCCACGTCATCGAGTCGATCCTGAAGCATGTGGCGCCAGCGCTCGGCTGGCGATGAATCGGACAGGAGACGGGAGACAGGTCTAGGTGAGGCCTGCCGGCTGATCGAGGATGGCGGCGCGGGGCTGGAGCAGCCCACGCCCGGTCAGGCCGACCAGGCCGTCGAGCTTCGAGAAGAACCGCGAGCGCAGTCGCGGCACGGGCCGCAATCCCCACAGCACCTGCGCATTGGTCCACGCGGCGGCGCGTGCGGCCCTGACCTTCCACATGGCGACGGCATCGTCGACGGGGCCGCCGAGCCGATCGACCACGCCGATCGCGCCGATCGTGAACTCGGTCTTGACGTCGCCCTCCACGCGCTCGAGGATCGCGTTCACGCTGTCGAAGTCCCGCTCTCGCACGTCGTCGGTGAGCGGATCGCCACCCAGCGCGATGAACGAATGGACGATGCCCTCGGGCAGATCGCGGTTGATGTGCGCGTTCATCCCGGCCAGCGCGAACTGGATCCGCGCGATACCGGCATCGTGCCGCGACTGCAGCAGCGGGCGCCACGCCGCGGGTGCCAGGTCGACGTCGGCGGTTCCCGCGGTCAGTGCCGAGAAATAGAGGTTCGCGAAGATCACGTCCAGCGTCGTCAGAAAGGCCGGGTCGCGGAACTGCGTCTGCGCCAGCGCGGTGCCCACGTTCTCCGTGACGCGCAGGTAGAGGCGGTTGAACCACTTGACGCCATCGCTGTCGGGCAGCAGGCCGTCGATCGCCTTCATCAGCTTGATCGCTTCATCCACCGAGCGCACGGGCGCGGCATCGAGGGTGCGCGAGAGCGTCACGGAGCCTCCTTGGGACCCAGTCCCGTCCGGGTCCTCAGATCCACCCGAGTATCGGCAGGAGCAGATACACTCCGTAGGCGACCGCCAGGACCAGCACCACGCGAGCGGCCAGGTCGACCTGGATTCGAACGCGCCGCCACCAGCCGGCCACGTTCTCGTCGTGCTTCGACGGCAGCAGCAGTGCGAGCAGCAGCATGCCGGCGACGATCGCGACGGTGATGGCGATGGCGGCGCGCACCCGCTAGCAGTTTATTCCGGGAGTGTTCTCACCGCCGCGTCGCGGACAGACCGTGGGGGAACTCCGGCGCGTCCGGACCGAGGGGAGGCTCCCGCTCCTCGTGGCCGCAGTGCGAGCAGATCCAGGCGTATGCGTCGGGCAGGCGTCCGGGGTAGCCGGCCGCCGCGTCGGACACGAAGATGTTCTTCGGCAGCGCCTGGTAGACGGCGGTCCTCCGGCCGCACTCGACGCACTCCTTGACGGCACCGCTCTCGGGAATCTTGTCCATGGGCCCGTCTCCTTCCTGGCTGCAGCGCAGCCGTTGTCAGGGCTGGGGAGTCCTCACGCAAGCGTGCGCCCAACGGCGTTGGAACGCAACCGTCAGTCGGTTCGCAGGACCTTCGACGGCTGAACCGCAAGGGCCCGGATCACGGGAGCCGCGACCGCAGCGATCGAGGCGAGCAGGAACAGCAGAGCCACGGTGACGAAGAGCCCCCTAGAGTGTCAAGGAGAGGCGCTACGGCTGGGCGGCGAGCGCCAGCGCAGCGGCGGTGGCCGTCGAGCGCTTGACGAAGATCTCCATCACCGCGGCCGGCGTCGTCCCGGTGTTCCGGAAGGAATGCTGCGTGCCCTTCTTCATGTAGAACGCCTGTCCGGGCTTGGCCGCGGCCGGCTTGCCCTTCTTGATCGTGATTTCGAAGGTGCCGGCGATTGGCGCCCAGACGTGATACTCAACGTCGTCGTGGGCGTGCACGCTGCGCACGGCGCCGGCGGCCAGCTCGACCCTCGTGACGCGGATGTCGTCCCGGTCGAGCAGCCGGACCGGACTCACGCCCGGGTCGGGTGATGCCTGCTGCTGCGCCGAAACTTGAAGGGTCGCGCCGACCATTAGCGAAAGAGGAAGGACGATGGCCGCGGCAATCTTATGCATGCTGCACCCCGGCGCGAAGAGTAGCATGCGGGCCGACCACCTGTTCTGGGGGGTCGTCCGGACCTTGACTGGACGCTGGGACGAATCCACACTTGCCCTGTTTCCAGAGGCCCGGCCACTTTCGGCCCGCTCACGAGGACATCGAAAGACCATGAGGACTCACCACCTGCTTGGATGTGCGGCTCTGACCCTGACGATGGCAACCCTGTCGTCCATGCCCGGTCAGGCGCAAATCAACACCTCACTCACCCACAAGGACCGCGCGGAGATCCAGGCGTTGTCGGTCACCTACCGGGAGGCGTTGCTCACCTGCAAGGCCGAGCAGTATGCCGACCTCTTCGCCACGCCGGGCGGATATTTCGGCAGCCCCAGCCGCGGCGAGGTGCGCGAGAAGTCGGCGTTGATGGAGATGGTGCGCAGCTACGATCGCTGCGACGCGCCGCCGGCCAAGGCTCCGACCGGCGGGGGCGGGCCCGTCAGCATCAGCGACGTCAAGATCGAGCCGTCCCCCGAGGGCGCCAAGGCCCGCGTGCCCTACACCCGCGGCGGCGGCTACTACGACGACGTCTACGTGAAGACCCCGAAGGGGTGGCGCTTCAAGTCACGCAACGTCGTGTCCGAGCAGGAGATCGCGGTCGGCTTCCTGGTCAAGGACGCCATCGAGATCCGCCAGCTTGCCGGCGACGACCACGGCCACTACGAGAACATCTACGGCGATCACGATCACCCGGCCACGCCGCGCGGTATCGGCGTCACGGGCAAGGACGATCGTCCGTTCCGCTCCTCCGGGCTGCGCATCGCCGTCGCCAAGGACGGCAGCGTGACCGGCCTGGCCTATCTCCGCGACAACGGAGGCCACTACGAGGACGTCTACATGAAGACGTCAGAGGGCTGGCGGATCAAGGAGCGCAAGTACGTCGCGGCGGCAGCCGCCCCCGCGCACAGCCACTAGCGATCGTCCGCTACTTGTCCAGTGTCGACTCCTTGCGGATGCGGCTCTTGAAGAGCCAGCCGCGGGGAGTCTTGACCATCACGTCGTCGTAGTGGGAGTGGCTGTAGATCACCGGCTGCTTCGTTCTCACGTCGACCTGCATCAGGTACACGCTTCCCGTCGCGCCGCCGGCCGTCGGGGTGATCACCAGGTTCGTGTGCCAGTGACGCCGGTTCGCGCCGCCGCCGTTCTTGTAGTAGTCGTTGACCAGGTTGACGAGTGCGTCGCGTCCCTTCAGCTCGTTGAACACGCCGTCGGGCACGAACGTGTCAGCCCACGCCTCGGCCTTCCCGCTGTCGATGGCCGTGTAGTAGCGGGCGTACAGCTGCTGGATGTCGATGTAGTCCTGGGTGCTGAGCGCGGGCCCGTGCTGCGCCGTCAGCCAAGGGGCGCTCCCCAGTAGCACGCCGACCAGGACCGCGAACGCCGGCACGAAGAGACGTCTGGACACGGTGATTCCTCCGCGACCGAGTCTACACCGGCCTTATCGAGAGACCTGCGTGACGGGCGTCGGCGCTTCGCCGAACCAGAAGGTGCAGTTCGCGCGCGCGCACACCTCGCGCTTCATCTCGATTTCCTTCAGCCGCAGCGAGAGTTCCGGCGGAAGATTCGCGCCGCCGGCGGCGTTCATCCGCAGGTTGTACGCGGCGTCGGCGTCGGCGCGCGATTGTTCGGCCAGCTTCCGCTGGTCCTCCGCCAGCTTGCGCTGCTGTTCCGTGATCACGCGCTGTTCCTGCGTGGCGGTCTCGACCCGCTGGGTCTTGATGGCGTCGGGCGGGTTCGCGCGCCCGAGCGAGAGGTCGAGCAGCTTCACCGGCACCTTCGATTCCCTGATCAGCGCTTCGAGGTGCTTGGTGACCTCGGCATCCACGGCCTCCGCGGCGCTCGCGGTGATGGCGATGGCCTGCATTTCCTGCTTCTTCACGGCATCGCGAACGGCGGTGCGAAACGGCTGATCGAGATTGCGGATGAACCAGCCCGGTCCCTGCCGTTCGACGTAGTCGGCGCCGAAATCCTTGACCAGCGCGACGCTGTTCGTGATCTGGTAGCTGAACACGGCGTGGAAGTCGATGGGCACGCCCGATGCCGTCATCAGGTCGTCGAACTCCATGTCCACGCGCTGCGGCTGCATGTTCACGGTGACGTAGTCCGTGGTCCAGGCCACATAGGAGCGCCCGGTCTTGATCGGCGTGTCGTCCACGCCGCCGTGCCCGAAGAACATCGGCTTGCGGACGAGGACCGCTTCTTCACCGGCGTCGGGTGATACCGACGTGCACCCGACGGCCATCACCGCCGCTGCCGCCACCGCTGCCGCCATCACCATCGAGACTCGCGTCATTCGTGTGCCCCTCTCCTCCGGACGCCCCGGGCGCCGTCTCTGTCTATCAGATACGAAGCCCGGCGGTCCGATGGTTCCGGCGGTTACGGGCGTGTTACACGGCCTACTTGAATGTGACGCGCTGAATTGTGGGCGGTGTCGCGTCCCCGAAGTGCGGCTGGACGACATAGACGTCGTCGCCGGCCACGGCGGCCGTCGTCGCCTGACCGCTGAAAGGCGCCTGTCCCGCAATCTGGGCCGTGGCCCAGTCATCCGCGCTGGTGAACGCCACGACGCGGCTGCTGGAGTTGCTGACGACGGCGAGGCGGCCGTCCGCCAGCCAGACCGCGCCGTCCTGCCCGGGGACTTCTTCCGGCAGCTTCACCTGCGTGGTGGCGTCGGGATTGGCGATCGGGACCTTGAAGATCATCGCGCCGCCCACGACCAGCAGGTAGCCCGACGGGTGGTAGACGATGCCGTTCGGCGCGAAGCCCTCGAACTTGTGCAACACCGACGCCTGGTACCCCGGCGTCACCTGGTAGACGAGGTTGGCCCGCGTGTCGGTGACATAGGCGGCGCCATCGGCGCCCACGGCCACGTCGTTGGCGAAGAACGTGGTGCCCGCCGGCGGCTTGGACACCGTCGCCGCCAGGTCCACCATCGCCAGGCGTTCACCGGTCGAAAGCCGGTAGACACCGAGCTTGGCTTGACCCGGGCCGCCCTTGGCGAACGGGTTGGCGGAGTTGGCCACCAGCAGGCGGTCCCGCTCCTCGTCGACTTCGATCCCGATCGAGGCCACCAGATCGGGATCCTTGACGATCGGCGTGACGCTGCCGTCGCTGCCAATCGCCATGATCGAGCCTTCGGCGATCGATCCGGTGAGGAACCGGCGCCCGGTGGTGTCGAACTCCACTCCTTCCGGAATGAATCCGCCGCGCGCCGCCGTGATCACCGCCGGCGGCTTGGGCGCGGGGGTGGCAGCGGCGGGCTTCGATTCCGGCTGCGGCTGCGAGCAGCCAATCGTCAGCGAGACCGCGACGATGGCCGGGATAATGACGCGCGTCTGGATGGGCATGTGTGCTCTCCTCTCAGGACGGCGTCATCATCTCCGATGCCGCCCCGCGAGGCCATCCAGGATTTCCTCGACGCCGGCTACGCCGCGTCCCCCTTCCGCAGATTCGCCAGGCGTTCGCCGAGCTTGCTGATCTCGCTGGTCCAGCCCGCCACCGCGCGTTCGGTCCACTCGTCGCTGTGCATCGCGTCGAACGTCAGTGCCATGTGCACGCCGCCGGCCGTTTCGCTGAGTTCGACGATCGTGGCCACGTCGTAGGGATCGACGCCGGGGATGAAGTCCGCCAGATGGATATAGGCCAGCTTGCGCGGCGGCGTCACCTCGGTGAACCTGATGCTCGCCCTGGTCGTTGTCGGCATGCCGTGCTTCTTCATGAACTCGATCTGCGGCGGATCGGTGGCGGTCATGTCGTAGAGCAGTTCGCCGCCGGCCCGCAGATCGAGCTTGCGGACGGTGACTGCGAACCCGCCCGGCCCCCACCACGACTCGATGCCCTCCTTCGTGGTCCACATGTCCCAGACGTCTTGGATGTCGGCGCGATAGTCCCGCTCGAGCGTGATGCGCTTCCGGCCGGTCATGAGGTCCTCCGCGAGCGGCGCTGGCTGGTGCGCGCCCGCTGTTTGCGGGCCAATGCCGCCCCGAACGCGTCGAGGCGCGCGTTCCAGAGCTGGCGGTACTGTGTCACCCAGGCGTCGAGCTCGCGGAACGGTTCGGGCCGCAGCGAGTAGAGACGCCGTTGGCCGTCCGGGCGGGCGGTGACGAACCCCGATTCCTCGAGAATGCGCAGGTGGCGAGACACCCCGGACTGATGGATGTTCATCCGCGCCACGATGTCGTTGACGGACGATTCACCGCCTCGGAGCGCCTCGACGATCTGGAACCGGTTGGGGTCGGCGAGAGTCTGGAAGGTCTTGAGTTGCATGTCAACGTATATGTATATCAGTGCATATACGTTGTCAAGGCTGAGAGCATACTCTTCGCCTGTGGTCCGGCTCCGCCTTCTCGCCATCTTCGTGCCAGCGGCCTGGTGCGTTGCCAGCCTAGGATGGGCCCAGTTCGGCTTCGGCAGTCTCGACGCCCACCTGGCGCGCCCGGAGAGCTTCGACGGGAAGTTCCACTACTGCCGTGCGGTCTACCGGCCCCACCCCCGGGGTGACGGGGGCAGCTGGCTCACCGACTACCCGCTGGCGGACATCGACCTGTCGATTCGCGTGTCGGAGCTGACGAAGATCGCGGTCAGCAAGGATCCCGCCGGCCGGCCGAACCATCTCATCGTTCGCCTCGACAGCGAGGAGCTGTATCAGTGCCCGGTCATCCTGATGCAGGAGGTCGGGCGGCTGCTGTTCACGAACGAAGACGCCGCGATCCTCCGGAACTACCTGCTGAAGGGCGGCTTTCTCTGGGTCGATGACTTCTGGGGCACGTACGCCTGGCAGATCTGGGAAACCGAGATTCGCAAGGTGTTTCCCGCGGTCGAGTACCCCATCATCGACCTGCCCTCGGACCATCCCATCTTCCACGGGATGTTCGACCTGAAGGGCGTGCCGCAGATCCCCGGCATCGGGACCTTCCTGGCCGGCCGGACGTCGGAGCGCGGCGAGGACAGCGCCGAAGTACACGCCCGCGCCATCACCGATCGCCAGGGGCGCGTCATGGTCTTCATGACCCACAACACCGACGTCAGCGATTCCTGGGAGCGCGAGGGCGAGGACCCGCAGTACTTCCTCAAGTTCTCCGTCGACGGCTACCGCGTGGCCATCGACGCGTTGCTCTACGCGATGACGCATTAGAGCGGTCCGGAGTCTGGAGTCTGGAGTCCCTTGGGAACTCCTCCCCCCGGCTGACATCGGTTCGCCCCACGCGGCACTCTTGATTGTGAGGGAGCGCAGGATCGGCGGAGTCAGGCGCGTTTCCGCGGAAATGCGATTTGGCGCGTCGCTTGCTGAAACGCAAGCCGATGGCGCTTTCCGTCCCGGTCCGGTCCGCTAACGGAATCGAGATTGCGCTCGGCCGCATGGCGGCGGCGTGCGTGCACCCGCTGGCCGCTTGGCACGACACGCGGCGGACGTTCCGGCTGCTGCTGGTGGCGGGTTATTTCGCGGCCGGGTTCGTAACCGGCCTTGCGGTGCTGAGCCTGATCTGACCGACTCAGGGTGCTGGAGCTCCCTCCAGCAGCCTGAGTCAGTCTGTAATCTGTAGACCGGAGTCCGGAGTCTACTGCACCTTATCGAGTCCCTCGGTCAGTTCGATATACGTCCCCCACGGGTCCGTGAAGAACGCAATCGACGTATTGATCGCGGGCACGCTGCGATAGGGCACGTTCAGCTTGATGCCCTGCGCTTCCAGGTTCTTGGTGAACGCTTCGAGGTTCTTCACCTCGAAGCCGATGTGATCCAGCGAGCGGCCCGCCGTGCCGACGACCGGCGCGTCGGACGGCGTGAAGTTCATCGCCACGCCCGGCAGGTCGGCCGACACGAACACACTGCCCTGTGGATCGCGCGGCTTGGCGCCGAACATCTTCGCGTACCACGCGCGCATCTCCTTGTTCTGCTGCCCGAAGAAGTGCAGGTGGTGCAGGGCGACGGGCTGCGTCTGTGCCTTCGCCTCGACCAACTCCACCTTGATGTCGTCCGGCCCCATCACAAACGCGATGGTGGCACCCGACGGCGCGACGCCGATGCCGTCCTTCACCTTTACGTCAGAGGCCACCTCGGCCTGCGTGACGATCGGGAAGCCCGCGGCGCTCACCTTGTCGAGTGCCGCGCGCAGGTTCGGGACCGAGAACCCGATGTGATTCATGGTGGTGCCCTTGGTGCCGCCCGTCGGCTTCTGTGCGCGGAACATCACCAGCACGCCGGGAAACTTCACGATCTCGCCGGGGCCGAACTTGGTGACGGTTCCTCCCAGGGCGCCCGCGAAGAACTTCTTCTGCGCCTCGACGTCCGTGACGTTCAAGTGGTGGTGGGCGTAGACCACGGGGTTGCCGTTGGGAACGACCTGCGCTGGCGCAGTCGCCGCAAGAACGAGGAGCGAAAAGAGACCGATCAGTGCGCGTTTCATTCCGTTCTCCCAGAAGCTAAAGGCCAAGGGCCAAGGACCTGACTAGGGACTAAGGACTATGGACTGACGAAGCCACCGGCTACGGATCCAGGCCGAACGCCAACAGTACATTACCCGGATTGCCGACGAACCCACCGTAGCCGGAGTTGAAGTAGATCATCCCGCCGGACACGATCGCGCCGGGCCCGTCGAGCCCGCCTCCCAGCGCTTTCACGCCGTTCACCGTCTGGAATTCGCGATTCGTATCGAACGTCCACAGGATCGTGCCGTCCGCGGTGGAGTAGGCGCGCATCCCGCCGTCGAGCGAGCCCGAGAACACGGCACCTGGTATCACCGTGACGGCCGCGCCCTGCGATGTGCGGCATGTGCGGCCCGGCTCGCCGCACAACGCCTTCTGCGGCGGCACGCTCCACGCGATCTCCCCCGTGGCCAGGTTCACTGCCCGCATGCCGCCGGGGTTCGGGCTGATCATGTCGCTCACGCCGAAATAGGCCTGCGTGCGATCGACGGCGCCGCCCCACTGGCCGCCGAGCCCGCTGCCCTGGCCGATGCGCCGCTGCCACACGATCGCGCCGTCCTTGCCCGGATCGAGCGCGAACACCACGCCCGACTTCTGGGGCAGCACCAGCATTTCGCGGCCGTTCACGGAAGCCATCGACGGTGACGCCGAGAAGTCGAAGTCGGGGCCGAGCGTCGCCGGGCAGGCGGGATTGTCGGGGTTCTTGGGCTGGCAGCCCATCGTCCAACTGTCGCCGGACGTCATCTGCTGCACCCACCGCACGCGGCCGGTGGCCAGGTCCATCGCGACCACGGCATCGGTCAAGCGCTGCGGCGGATCGGCGTAGCCGTTGCCGGTGGCGACGTAGACGACGCCGCGCTTGGCGTCGACGGTCGGCGCCGACCAGATGCCGCCGCCCGCTGGTCCCCACATCTGGACGCCTCGCGCGTTCTTCGCGCGAGGTTGCGGTTCGTCGACCGTGTAGGTCTTCCAGACCACGGCGCCGGTGTTGGCATCCAGCGCGACGAGGCTCCCGCGGAACGTGCAGCACTGATAGCCGCCGCGGCCGCCGCTGCCTTCCTCGTTCAAACCCTGCACAGGCACGTAGAGGCGTCCGGCATGGAACGCGGACGTGCCGGTCAGCGATGCCGCGGTGTGGTCGTCCACCTTGCGGGTCCACACCAGGCGACCCGTCTGCGCGTCCACCGCGTACGCGTTCGCGCGCGTATCGCCGAAGAACACGGCCTGTCCGGACGCCGCTTCGGTCTTGTAGGTGCCCACGGTCAGACCGGTGCGAACGCCGCTCTGGGCCTTGTAGCTCCAGTAGGTACAGCCCGTCTTCGGATCGAGCGCGTGGACCTCGCCGTTCTCGCTGGCGACGAACAGCCGTCCGCCGGCCAGTGTCGGTTGCGAGCGCGCCGCGCTGACGCCGGAGAATCCGAACACCCACTTCAATTTCAGCTTCGGCAGGTCCGCCGCGGTCAGGCCGCCGTTCGGCGCAAAGCGCGTGTTGGTGGCTCCGTTCCCCCAGCCGTCCCAGCCGGGCAACGTCGCCGTGTCGCCCATCGGCGCCGGGGTCCTGCAAGAGTTGTCGATGGAGGCCGTGGCGGCGATGGCGTCGCGCGGATCCCGCCCCGCCGAGAACAAGGCGACCGCCAGCCGTTCGTCGGCCGACAGCGTGGAGCCCTGCTGCTGCATCCGACCGTTCGTCAGCGCATTCAGGATCGACTCGGGGCTGAGGGCGCGGAGGATCGAGCGGGTGGGCCCCGCCGTCTGGCCTTCGGCGTGGCAGGTGGCGCAGGCCCGGGCGAAGACCGCGGCTCCATCCGGACCCTGGGCCTGGGCGGCCGCAGGGGGCACGGGGGTGCCCAGTATGCCCACCAGGGGGACAAGACACCGGAAAACCAGCCGCATGGGGCGCCCATCATACGGCGAAACCGGCTGCCCCGCCGCCCGTGGGGGGCCATTACGCCGCTGGGCCAGAAATGTTTACACCCGACCGTAACAAGTGCGGCCACCAGACCGTCCATGGATTCGTGCACAAGCGGCTCAATCTAATCGTTAACTTCTTGTTAAAAAGTCCTAGAATGTGCTCACTCGCTCCCCGGTGCTCGTTTCGGTCCGGAGAGTGCCGGCGTATCTATCAGTGCACCGCCCTATTTGCGTGGTGTGTGAGGAGCACAATCGTGGGTCGCAAGCTGTACGTGGGAAACCTGCCGTATCAGGTGCAGGAGTCAGAGCTCGAAGAGTTGTTCACGCAGGCAGGGCAGGTAGCGTCGGTCTTCGTGCCGCGGGACAAGTTCACGGGCCAGGGTCGAGGGTTCGCGTTCGTCGAGATGAATAGCGATTCCGAGGCACAAACCGCCATCGAGAAGTTCCACGAGCAGTCGTTTGGTGGGCGATCGATGAAGGTCAACGAAGCGCGTCCGCAGGAGCCCCGCTCGTTCGGCGGCGGTGGTGGCGGTGGCGGCGGCCGTGGACCGAACCGCCGTTCGGAACCGCGCTGGTAGATCGAAGCACGCCAGATCGATCCACGACTGTGCAGGGCGGACTGTTCACGTCCGCCCTTCTTCTCCGTTTCAGCGACTGTCGTTCGCTGAGCCTCCCGCGAACACGGCCGTCTTTGCGGTCGTGACGGGCCACGCCCGCATCTCCCCCAAAGCTGAGCAGCAACCGGCCGCTTTAGGCTTCAGGCGCACTTCTTGCAGCTAACCCCTAACGTTTTCTTGCAGATCGCTCGAATTACAATTCAGGGACAGGCTCGGTGGGATTCTCCCCATTTCATCGAGACGAGGAACGAGGACAATGATCCAACCACGTGATGTAAGGGCTATCGTGACAGGCCTTACGCTGCTGTGCTTAATGGCGGTGCCGGCCGCGTCGTTTGCCCAGGCCCGCGGGCAGGCGCCTCGCCCGACCGCCGCGGCCGATGGCATTCATTCGATACGGCGTCTGAATACCGCGTACCGGTTCGCCCCACCCTCGCGAACAGTCGAGGCACTCAGGCGTCGTATGTCCCAGGCACGAATGCAGACCGATCTTGGACGAGTGCTGGATGAGGCCGGTATTACTGGGACGGCGCGCTCCGAGGTCTTGCGGATCCTGGCTGCAGGCGAGGTGACCTCATCTGAAGTGGCACCCGGCACGATGATGGAGTGGATGGCCGAGCGGCGTCGTGGCCGCCCTGCGATCGTCCGGCGCGCGCGGTGGGATGGCCGACGGCCGTTCAGGGCCTTCCGTTTCGAAATCGACGACAACACCAGCACCTATACCTTCGTGGTACCCGAGGATTGCGGCAACCTCTCGCTGTTGTCGCGCGAGGGGAGCCGGCTCGCCGCCGCGGAAGCGGCCCGAAAGGCCGAGGAAGCCCGCAAGGCTGAAGAAGCGCGCAAGGCCGAAGCCGCCCGCGCGGCCGAAGAGGCCCGCAAGGCCGAGGAAGCCCGCCGTGCCGAGGAGGCCCGCAAGGCCGAAGAAGCGCGCAAGGCCGAGGAAGCCCGCAAGGCCGAAGAGGCGCGCAAGGCCGAAGAAGCGCGTCGCGCCGAGGAAGCCCGCAAGGCCGAAGAGGCGCGCAAGGCCGAAGAGGCTCGGCTCGCCGCGGAGCAGGAAGCGCTCAAGATCCGGCCGTTCATCAGCGTGCTGGCCGGCAAGCAGCAGCGGCAGTACGACGCTGTCGACCCGTCCGATCTGGGCATCGACAGCAATCCGGTCAACCGCTTCGGCGACGCCCTGCTCGGCTTCCGCGGCGGTATCGCGTATCGCATGTCCCCGAATTGGACCTTCAATCCGGCGATTGGCGTGGCCTTCAACCTCGAGGAGCCCAGCCGTTCCAGCCTGTTCGTGGACGGCGAGTTCGCCTACCGGTTCCCGATCGGGGCCTACCTCGGCACGGGTCTCACGTATTGGGACTTCACGCACAAGAACATCACCACGCTCGGCTGGCTGGGTACCGGTGGCTTCCCGCTGTGGAAGAACGACACCAAGAAGCACCAGCTCGATATGGCCTTCGAGTGGCGGCAGTTCTTCGACCGGATGAGCGACCCAGACGTCAATTACATGTTCTGGGGCGGGGTGAAATACACGTTCAAGTAGCGCGACGCCCTGTGTTCGAGCCAAGCGGCGGGACGACGCAAGTCGCCCGCCGCTTTTTCTTTTTATCCGTCATAATCACGCCCTTGTGAGACTCGCGGACATCGGCCCAGGCCTGCTCCTGGCGGCCACGGGCATCGGCGTGGGCGACATGGTGTCGTCCACCATCGCCGGCGCCCAATACGGATTGACCCTGGTATGGGCGCTCATCGCGGGCGTCCTCATCAAGTTCGCCATCACCGAGGGCGGAGCCCGCTGGCAGCTGGCCACGGGTACGACGCTCATCGAGGGCTGGCGCGAGGCGCTGCCGCGCGTGGTCGTGGGCGCGTTCTTCGTCTACTTCACCGTCTGGAGCTATTTCGTGTCGAGCGCGCTCGTGGCCGCGAGCGCGCTGGTGCCGACGGCGATTTTTCCGGCCATCCCATTGCCGGTCTGGGGCGTCGTGCACGCGGTGGCCGCGCTGACGATGGTGTGGTTCGGCCGCTACGAGCGGTTCCTCTCGATCATCAAGTGGCTCGTGGGCCTGAAGTTCGGCGCCATCATGGCGTCGGCCGCGCTCATCGTGCTGTGGTCCGGCGCCGACTGGAGCCATGCGGGCTCGACGACTCCGTTCTCGACGGCCTACACGCTGTCGCTCATCGGCGGCGTCGGCGGCACGGTGACGCTCCTGTCCTACGGTTACTGGATGCGCGAGGCCGGATGGCAGGGGCGTGAGAAGCTGCCGGCGGCGCGAGCCGACCTCACCGTGTCGTTCTCGCTCGTCTTCATCTTCTGCATCTCGATGATCTTCCTCTCGACGCAGATCAACTGGCAGGGCGAGATCCTCGACGAAGGGCCGCGGCTGTGCCTGCTGCTGGCGGATCGCATCGGACAGGAGATCGGCCCCATCGGCCGCGCGGTGTTCCTGGCGGGATTCTGGGGCGCGGCGATCTCGTCCGTGATGGGGGTATATCACGGCGTGCCGTTCCTGTTCGACGACATGTACCACCTGTGGCAACGCAAGCCGCCGCAGGGACAGCAGAGCAAGGCCTACCGCTCGTGGGCCGTGTATCTGGCGCTGGCGGCGATCTCGGCGCTGGTGATCCGCCGGCCCGTGTGGCTGGTCTTCGCCTACACCATCGTCGGGTCGCTGTTCTTCCCGTTCGTGATCTCGACGCTGCTGTGGCTGAACAACTCCACACGCACCGTGCGTGAATTCCGCAACGGCCTGCTGGTGAACGGGGTGCTCGGGGCGGCCCTGCTCCTCTACGTGTATCTGGCCGTCAGCGCATTCGGCGGCGACTGACACCGCACGCCGTGCCGCTGCCGCTCTCGGTTCTCGACCTCGTGCCCGTGCGCGAGGGCTTCACGTCGGCCGACGCGATCCGCGAGGCCGTCGATCTGGCGCGGTTCGCCGAGGCGCTGGGCTTCAGGCGCTACTGGTTCGCCGAGCACCACGGCATGGCCAGCGTGGCCAGCTCGGCTCCCGAAATCCTCATCGGCCACATCGCCGGCGCCACCACCACGCTGCGCGTCGGCTCGGGTGGCATCATGCTGCCCAACCATGCGCCGCTGCACATCGCGGAGGTTTTCCACACGCTCGAAGCGCTGTATCCGGGCCGCATCGACTTGGGCATCGGACGGGCGCCGGGGACCGATCCTGCCACGTCGCGGGCGCTGCGGCCGTTCGACTCCGCCGAGTTCCCGAACCAGATCCGGGAGATGCGCGCGCTGTCGTCGCAGGGCTTTCCGCCGGACCATCCGTTCGCGTCGGTGCGCGTGGTGCCGGCCGACGTGCCGCTGCCGCCGATCTGGGTGCTGGCCTCGAGCGGCGAGACCGCGGCGATGGCCGGCTCGATGGGGCTCGGCTACGCGTTCGCCCGCCACTTCAGCCCGACGCCGCCCGCGCCGGCCATCAAGGCGTATCGCGAGGCATTCGAGCCGTCGTCGCGGTTCGCGGAACCGCACGTCATCCTGGGCGTATCGGTGATGTGCGCGCCCACCGACGAAGAGGCGGATTACCTGACGCGGTCGTCCGACCTGGGCTGGCTGCGGCTGCACCGGCGCGAGTTCGCGCCGCTGCCCAGCCCCGAGGCGGCCACGCAGTACACCTACTCGCCGCAGGAGCGCGTAGTGGTGGAGATGAACCGCCTCCGCCATTTCATCGGCACGCCGCCGAAGGTCGTGAACCTGATTCGCGAGACGGTGAAGGACCTCGGCGTGAACGAGGTCATGGTCACTTCGCTCATCTACGGCCAGGCCGAGCGGCGGCGCTCTTACGAGCTGCTGGCGCGGGAATGGCTTGCGACGTCGGTTGATTGAACCGATGGACGTAGAATCAAGATGACGAGCGATGTGGCGAGTGCTGTATCCGTTTGGCCTCTTCGGTTGCGCGTGGGTGCTCGCCCTGATCGGTATGTCCGCGCATCCGCGTGCGGCTGAGCCGGCTGCCCCGCAGACCGCCCCCGCCACCGCGCCGGCGTACGTAGGATCGGCCAGCTGCGCGAAGTGCCACCAGCCGGTGTACGACCGGTGGGTCAAAACGCGGATGGCCAACGTGGTGCGCGATCCCAAGGAGCACCCTGAGGCGATCACGCCAGACCTCAGCAAGCCGGATCCGCTCGTCACCTTCAAGAAGGAAGACATCGCCTTCGTCTACGGCAGCCGCTGGAAGCAGCGCTATTTCACCAGGGTCGGCGACGACTACTTCCCGTTGAACGCGCAGTGGGACGTGGCCAACCGCGTCTGGCGGCCGTACTTCGTCCAGCCGAATACCGACTGGTGGGTGCCGCACTATCCGGCCGACAATGGGCAGCGCCCGACGGGTCCGCTCTGCGACGGCTGCCACTCCGTGAACTACAACGTGCAGACCAAAGCGGTGACGGAATGGAACGTCGGGTGCGAAGCGTGCCACGGGCCCGGCGGCGACCACGTGCAGCGGCCCGGCCGCGCCACGATCGTCAACCCCGCGCGGCTGCACGCGACGCAGGGCGCCGACATCTGCATCCGGTGCCACTCCCAGGGCCAGCCGCTGACCAACCCGATTGCCGGCCGCTATTTCGACTGGCCTGTTGGGTATCGCCCCGGTCTCGACCTGAAGGACTTCTGGGAACTCGAAGAACACAAGCTCGGCGAGACCACGTTCACGCACTTCGGCGACGGCACGTCGCACAAGAACCGGATGCAGGGCAACGACTTCACGCAGAGCCTGATGTACGCGCGCGGCGTGACGTGCTTCAGCTGCCACGACGTGCACGGCACCAACAACCCGGCCGATCTCATCAAGCCCGCGAAGGAGGTGTGCCTGACGTGTCACGGCCCCAGCTCGCCCAATGGTCCGCACGCCGCCAGCATCGAGGCGCACACGCACCATCGCCCGGACAGCGTCGGCAGCGACTGCGTGGAGTGCCACATGCCGAAGACGAGCCAGCAGATCGCCAACGTGTTCGTGCGCGACCACACCTTCCGCTTCGTCACGCCGGGGCAGACCGACGCGTTCGGCGTGCCCAATCCGTGTCTGGGGTGTCACAAGGATCGTGACGTGCCCTGGGTGCGCACCGCCCTACGCGGGTGGGACACCGTCTCTCCGTGGCGGATGCACTGAGCCGATCCGTCCGTGGGCACGGCGTGAAGACTATCCGCCGAACGGGAAGACCTTGAAGAACTGCAGCAGGAAGACCGCCGCGATCGCGTAGCCCGCGACCGTCAGCTCGCGCGGCCGGCCGGCCCCGAGCGCCAGCACCGCCGAGGCGATCAGCCCCAGGCCGATGCCGTCGGCGACACTGAAGAGGAGCGGGATGCCGAGCAGCGTCAGGACCGCCGGCACCGAGGTCACCGCGTCCGCCATGTCGATGTCGACCACGGCTTGAAGCATGAACACGCCGACGATGATGAGCGCCGGCGCCGTGGCCGCCGCGGGCACGGCCAGGATCAGCGGCGTGAAGAAGAGTGCCAGAACGAAGCAGGCCGCCGTCGTCAGGCCGGTGAGACCCGTGCGTCCCCCGGCCTCGACACCCGACGCGGACTCGACGTAGCTGACTACCGTCGACGTGCCGAGCAGCGCGCTGAGGATCGCGGCCAGCGAATCGGCCACCAGCACGCGTCCGACGCGGGGCAGGTTGCCGTTGGCGTCGAGCAGGCCCGCCTGCCGCGCCACACCCACCAACGTGCCGATATTGTCGAACATGTCGACGAGCAGCAGCGTGAGGATGAGCGGCAGGACGCGGAAGAACGTGTCGGCGCTCCGCAGGAAGCCGAAATCCAACTGCAGCATCACCGGCGCGGGCGAGGCCGGCAGCGAGATCAGCGCCGGTGGCAGCGCGGTCAGGTGGCCGCCCCTGCCGTCGGGCATCACGAGACCCGCGACAGCCGCGACCACGATGCCCAGCACGATGGCGCCCGGCACCTTGCGCACCACCAGGATGGCGGTGGCCGCCAGGCCGAACAGCGTGAGCACCGCGCTCCCGGAGGTGAAGTCGCCGTGCGTCACCAGCGTTGCCGCGCTGTCGGCGACCAGCCCGCCGTTCCGCAGGCCGATGAAGGCGATGAAGAGGCCGATGCCGCCCGTGATCGCGGCGGTCAGCGACGGGGGCAGCGCGCGCACGATGCGCTCGCGCACGCCGCTCATCGACAGCAGCAGGAACACCACGCCGTTCACGCACACCATGCCCAACGCCTGCTGCCACGGGATGCCCGCGCCGACGCAGATGGTGTAGGTGAAGAAGGCGTTGATGCCCATCCCCGGCGCCAGCGCCAGTGGATAGTTGGCGAGCAGGCCCATGATGGAGGTGGCCAGCGCCGCGCTGAGCGCGGTGACCGTGACCAGCGCCGGCCGCGGCATCCCCGCATCCGCGAGCACGCCGGGATTCACGGCCAGAATGTAGGCCATGGCCGCGAACGTCGTGATTCCCGCCTGGAGCTCGCGGCCGACGTTCGTGCCGCGCTCGTCGAGCGCGAACCAGCGTGCGATCACGCGCGCGATGTTAGTTGAATCACCTGGGGCACGGGCGCGATCTCGGCGATGCCCGCGGGCACCTCGAGCTCCGGCATGGGCTTGGCCATGAACAGGCGCCGCGCCAGCTTGGCCAGCATCCGAGCCCGCTTGGCGGACCGCTGCACGCGCGCGCTGTCGGTGGCGATGCCGGTGTTGGCATACATCTGCCGGTACAGCTTCGACAGCAGCACGAACGCGAGGCGCGCTTTCAGCGACTTCACGGCGTCCGAACGCTTCCAGATGGCACCGAGGCTGTAGAAGTGGTCCCACGCCGCCTGGGTGCCGGTACGGATCTCGGCGGGCGACATCGTGGGATGCGGCGTGTAGATCTTCGGCCGCTTCCCTGACGGGATCAGCCAGTAACGGGTCAGCGGCACCCCGTCCACCTTCTCCACGGTGTCGGCGGAATCCTTCTCCCACCGCTCGAAATCGAGCGTGCCGGGGAGCGGCGTCAGCATCACGAACTGCGCGAAGGTCACGTCGGCCTTCTGCGCCAGCTTTGCGGTGGCCATGAACGTGTCGTGCTTGTCGGTCGGCAGGCCGAAGATGAACGAGCCGAGGATGTGCACACCGCCGGCCTTGAACTTCTGCAGGCGGGTGACCAGCGCGTCGCCCGACTGGTTGAAATCCTTGTAGACGGCTTTCAAGCCTTCGGGCGTCACCGATTCGATGCCGACCAGCGCGCCGCGAATCCGCGCGCGCTTCATGGCGGCGATGAACTCCTCGTCCTCAGCGGCCTCCATGGTGATCTGCGTGTAGAACACCATGTCCTCCGGCAGCTGTTCGAGCTGCGCCATCAGGTCGAACCGCTCCTGGCGCAACTGCGCGAGCTGGTCGTAGCGCGCCCGGTTCGTCCGCCGATCCGCGGCCAGCAGGTCGGCCTTGGTCACTGGATAGAAGTTGTCGTCGGCCAGGATCACGAAGCGGAAGCCCTTGCGGCGCAGTTCGACGATTTCTCGCACCACGGCCGAGATCGTGCGCTGGCGTGGTGTCTGGCCATCCGTGCGCCACACCGAGCAGAACGAGCAGTGCTTGGGGCAGCCGCGCACCGTCTGCACCGATGCCCACATGTAGCTTTCGGCATTGAGCAGATCCCAGCGCGCCGGCGAGAAGGACTCACCGGCCACGCGGCCGCCGTCGTATCGGGGCTTCGGGACACCGGCGGCGCAGTCGGCCAGTGCCTGCGGCCACACGACGTCGCCGTCGCCCGAGACCACCGCATGGGCCTCGCCCTGCTCCCGCACCTCGTCGGGGAACAGCGTCGCGTGAATACCGCCGAAGACCACCCAGGCACCGGCCTTGCGCGCCAGCTTGCCCAGCTCGTACCCGCGCACCGCGTTGGCCGTGTGGACGCCGATGCCCACGATGTCGCCGGCGCTCACGGTCGACAGGTCGAAGCGTTCGAGCGTCTCGTCCACGATGACAGGCGTGCCGAACCGCGCCGGCGTGGCAGCGGCCAGCACGAACAGCCACCGGGGTGTGATGACAGCTGTGCCGAAGGACAGTTCACTGGGATTGACGAGGTGGACTCGCACGCAGACTCCTACCGATGTGACAAGGGTTGTGACGGTTCTCTCAGAAGGAAGACGCGACGCGGCGTCCCCAGCGGGCAAAGACCCCCGCGGTGGCGACAGCACCCTTCTGCGTTTGGCGGCCGACGGAGACGCCCGTTTGAGCGGCCGCGCCGGCGGTGGCGTTCCACGCGTCCGCTGCACCGGCGGCAGCCGCGACGGCGGCGACCGTGACGGTGCGTTCCTGACGGAGGTTCGGTGCGCTCGGCGCAGATGCCGGCGCCGGAACGGACGCGGCGCCGTGTTCGGCCGGCGCCACGGCGGCCGGCGTCGTGTCTACAGGTACGATGGGTTCCTGCGTGCCCAGGGCGGAGACGGGTCGATCGTTCACGCGCACCAGTGGCTCGTTGACCGGAGCGACCGGCTCCGCGGCACGCGCCGCCGAGGGCGCCGCGATCGGAGCGAGGTCACGCGCGACAGGTCGCGGCGTCGTTGCCGTCCGGTGTGGCGGCAGCGTATTCAGCGGGAGCAGATCGTCCTGGAGCGGCTGCGCCAGGCGGGACGTCACGGTCTCCAGCGCGCCGATACCTTCCGCGGCTGCCGGCTCGCCGACCACGACGATGGTCCCCATCGCGATCGTCAGCGCACCCAGGCTGGTGCACAGCGTGCCGCTGACCCAACCCGCAGTACGTCTCGAGAGCCGCCCGGGTTGGAGCAGATGCATGACCCGCCGGCGCAGCCCGGACGCCGGCAGCATGCCGAGCGCGAGGTCTGGAAAGAGGGTGGCGCGCTGCGCCAGCCTGGCAATCCGCGTCAGGCACGTCGCGTACGCCTTGCGTCCGCCGGCCTCGGCCACGGCGGCCTCGTCGCACGCCATCTCGCGTTCGAGCGCCAATTGGCGCATCACCCACCACACGCCGGGATGCCAGCCGACGAGCACGTGTACCGCGCGCTGCACCATCGTGGCCAGCGAGTCGCGCCGCAGGACGTGCGCCAGCTCGTGCACGAGCACGGCGTTCAGCTCGCGGTCGCTGAGGGCGCCGACCAGTCGCCGGTGCAGTCCGACGATGGGCTGCCCACCCCCCAGCACGGCCGCGGCGCGGACCGCATCGCAGAGCACCACGCGCGCGTGTGTCGCCGCCACCAGCCGTCTCGTTTCGGACGAGAAGCGTGCCCCGACGGCGTCAGGCAGCGCGCGGCAGCGGCGCCGGGCGCGTTGCAGCCAGCGGACGTCACGCACGACGCGCACCACTTGCAGCATCGTCCACAGCATCCACGCCGCGAGAAGCAGGACCGATGTGACCGAGAAGATGGCAGGCAGGCGCAAGAGTGGTGCGGGGCCACTGTTGTTCGTGGCCGTCGTTCCGGTCGCAGCGACGGTGGCCGTCGACGGCGCTGACGTCATGGTCTGCGCCGCACTCCACACGAGCGGCATGAACGGCAGGCTCAGGATCGCCGCGAGTGCGGCCCAGCACGCCGCGTGACGGGTGGCGGCCGGCGCACCGCGCAACAGCCGCAGTCCGGCCGCGGTCGCCATCGCCACGACGCTGCCTTCGAGGACCCAGTTCAGAAGGATGTGCACGCCATGTCCCTCAGGCCCGTTCGATCAGGCGTTTCAGCTCTTCGAGTTCGCGTGGATCGATCTCCTCGTCGTCGAGCACGTTCGAGACGAGCAGGCTGGGTGATCCATTGAAGAGCCGGCCGATCAGGTGTTTGAGCGCGCGCCGCCGCGCCTGTCCCTCGTCCACCACGGCTCGGAACACGAATGCACGGCCCACCTTTTCGTGGGTGACATATCCCTTCTGCTCCAAGATGCGGAGCATAGTCTGAACCGTGCTGTAGGTGAGGGCATACCGGGCACGCAGCGAGGCGACTACCTCAGCAACGGTAGCGTGGGGGACCTGCCACAGCACGCCCATGACCCGCGCTTCGCCGTCCGTCAGTGCCGCCGATGGAGTTCGTGCCATGCATCCGTACCGGAAAGTCTTAAAAAATTAAAACGTCACACGGACTGTAACGATCCGGAACGACGTTGTCAATGAATTAATTAAGAGTTCATGCTCATGCCCGCCGTGCCCTGGCAGGCCCCTTGAACATCCAACCAGCGTGTTGAAAGTAGAGCTCCACAGTCACACAGCCGACGACCCGCGGGATCGGATTCCGTATTCCACGACCCAGCTCATCGATCGCGCGGCCGGCCTGGGCTACGACGCGCTGGCCGTTACGCTGCACGACCTGCAGCTCGACGTGTCGTGCTGGCGCGATTACGCGGCCGACCGCGGCGTCGTCCTGATTCCCGGGATCGAACGGACCATCCAGGGCAAGCACGTCCTGCTGCTCAACTACGAGTCAGGCGGCGACGAGGTGCGCTCGTTCGCGGACCTCGCGGCTCTGAAACGCGGTCAACCGAAGGGCCTGGTGATCGCCCCGCACCCGTATTTCCCGGCCCGCAGCGCGCTGTGGGGACTGCTGGAGGATCACGGCGACCTCTTCGACGCCGTGGAGATGAACGGCATGTTCACCGAGTCCGTGGACTTCAACTCGCCCGCCCGCCGCTGGGCCCGCGCCAACGGCAAGCCGATGGTGGGCAACGGTGACGTGCACCGCCTGACCCAGCTGGGCACCACCTTCTCGCTGGTCGATGCCGAACCCAATCCCGATGCGATCTGCGCGGCCATCGCCGCGGGGCGCGTGGAGGTGGTGGCTCGCCCGCACTCGTGGCGCACCGTGGGCCGGCTGCTGTCCGAGATCTTCCTTGGGAACGTGCTGCCCGCGCCTTCGGTGGTGCAGACCCCGTCTACCGATCCGGCATAGGCGGCGGGCGACAGGCGACAGGGTCCTATAGCCCGCCACTGTTCTACCTTTGGCCCGTGGCCCGTTCCTCGAGGGACTGCAGGGAGAACCCGGCAGCGTCGACAGTAAGATCAGACCTGTGCCGGCCACCACCGACCTCACCCAACTGCTGCACGACGTGCTCACGAGCCGCGTCTACGACGTGGCGCGCGAGACGCCGCTCGATGCGGCGCCGCGCCTGTCGCGCCGGCTGGGACACTCGGTGCTGTTCAAGCGCGAGGACCTGCAGCCCGTCTTCAGCTTCAAGCTGCGAGGCGCCTACAACAAGATCGCCCACCTCACCGACGCGGAACGTGCCCGCGGCGTGCTCGCCGCCAGCGCCGGCAACCACGCCCAGGGCGTGGCCTACGCCGCACGCGAGCTGCAGCTGCGCGCCACCATCGTGATGCCGCAGACGACGCCCGAGATCAAGGTGAAGGCGGTCAAGGCGCTCGGCGCCGAGGTGGTCCTGCACGGCGACAACTACAGCGAGGCCCAGCTGCACTGCGATACGTTGATCGCGCAGACCGGCATGTCGTTCGTGCATCCGTTCGACGATCCGCTGGTCATCGCGGGGCAGGGCACGATCGGCGCCGAGATCATGCGGCACAGCCAGGACGAGCTGTCGGCGGTGTTCGTGCCGGTCGGTGGCGGTGGCCTCATCGCCGGCATCGCGGGCTACATCAAGGCGCTGCGGCCCGACGTGCAGGTGATCGGCGTCGAGCCGTACGAAGCCGACGCCATGTTCCAGTCGCTGAAGGCGCGGCGGCGCGTGCGCCTCGATCACGTCGGCATCTTCGCCGATGGCGTGGCCGTGCGGGAGGTGGGCGCGCAGACGTTCGATCTCGCGCTGAAGACCGTGGACGAAGTGATCCGCGTCAGCAACGACGAGATGTGCGCGGCGATCAAGGACATCTTCGACGACACGCGCTCGATCATGGAGCCGGCCGGCGCCCTGGCCGTGGCCGGGATGAAGAGCTGGGCCGCGCGTGAAGGCACGAAGCCGGGCCAGACCGTGGCGGCGGTGCTGAGCGGCGCGAACATGAACTTCGACCGGCTGCGCTTCGTGGCCGAGCGTGCGGAAGTCGGTGAGGCGCGCGAAACGCTGCTGGCGATCTCACTGCCCGAACGTCCCGGCTCGTTCCGCGAGTTCTGCGCGGTGCTGGGCCGGCGCGTCGTCACCGAGTTCAACTATCGGCTGAGCAGCCGGGAGCAGGCGCACATCTTCGTCGGCGTGGCGACGCAGTCGCGCCAGGATGGCATGGCGCTGGCCGCGCAGCTCGAGGCCGGCGGCTACCGCACGACCGACCTCACCGACAACGAGATGGCCAAGCTACACGTGCGCCACATGGTCGGCGGCCACGCGCCCTCGGTGCGCCACGAGCGCCTGTGCCGGTTCGAGTTTCCCGAGCGGCCCGGGGCGCTCACGCAGTTCCTCGAAAAGCTCGGCGGCCGCTGGAACGTCAGCCTCTTCCACTACCGCAATCACGGCGCGGACTTCGGCCGCGTGCTGGCCGGTTTCGAGGTCGAAGACGCGGACCTCGCGGCGTTCGACGCCTTCCTCGACGAGCTGGGCTATCCGTACACGGCGGAGGACGACAATCCGGCGTATCAGTTCTTTCTCGGATAGACTCCGGACTCCGGACTCCGGGCTCCGGGAATTACCCCCTTCAATGACTTCCGATCACGAACCGTTCATGCGCGAGGCGCTTGAGCAGGCGCGCCTCGGCGCGGTCAGTGGGGAAGTGCCCGTGGGCGCGGTGCTGGCGGTGGATGGCGTCGTCATCGCGCGCGCCTTCAACCAGCCGATCGGCCGCACCGATCCGACCGCGCACGCCGAGATCCTGGTGCTGCGCGAGGCCGCCGAGGCCATCGGCAACTATCGCCTGGTCAACGGCACGCTCTACGTCACGATCGAGCCGTGCCTGATGTGCGTGGGCGCGCTGGTGCACGCGCGTGTCCGCGAGGTGGTGTTCGGCGCGCCCGAGCCGAAGGCCGGCGCGCTGGTGTCGGCGGTGCATGCCCTCGAGATCCCGACGCTGAATCACCGGTTTGCCATCACGTCCGGCATCCTGGAGAACGAATGCCGTGACGTGATGCAGGCGTTCTTCCGCGAACGGCGCAGGCCGGCCGACACATAGGCCTGCCCTCATCCAGGCCGGGCTGCGCGACAGGACGTTCGCGGCCTTCTATCGCCACGCGCAACCCGTGCTCGCGCAGTTCGGCCTCGGCCTCGTACCGACGCGAACCACCGGCTTTCGCAAGCAGTTGATCCGGCTGGGCGCAGCGTGGTGTTCCTGAAGACGGCGCGCGCATTCGCGACGGTCCAGCCACGCCGGCGAATACGTCCTGACGCCCTATCGTGGACCCGCCGACTACATCTACTACCGGCTGTCCGACGACGACTTCCTGCTGGTACCTCGTCGAGCGGTGCCCTCCAGCGGCACCTCGTTCGTGGACCGGCCGTCGTCGCGTTACGGGCCCTACCGCAACTCGTTCGACGTCCTGGGCCGGGCCCCACCCTCGCCATGCCTAGAGCAGCTTCTCCAGCCGCTTGTAGCTGGTCTCCATCCCGCCGGCCATGCCGGTCTTGAGCATCGCTTCGCGGGTGGCCGCGTCGGGGAGCGTCATGCGCATCGTCATCAGCGTGCCGGTGCCGTCCGCTTCGAACCGCGTTTCCACGTGGTTGTCGGGTGTCGTGTCGGGCAGGTGCATGCGCTCGATGTGCACGATGCGGCTGAAGGGTTCGAGCGCCACGTACTCGCCGGTCAGCGAAAAGCTGTGGCCCTGATCGTTGGCCCACTTGTAGTGGATCTTCCCGCCGGGACGCGCGTCGCTCTCGCAGACGGGCATGGTCCAGCCGTCGGGGCCGAACAGCCACTGCTGGATGATCGCGGGCTCGGTATGCGCGCGATAGACCAGCTCGGGCCTGGCGGCGAACCGCCTGGTGACGACGACGTGGAGGTCGCCCTCGGTCTTCAGGGTCAGGGCTGCGCTCATGATCTGGTGCTCCTTTTCTTCGTCTGCTTGTGCTTGTCGTGCCGGGCCGGCTTCGCGCGCCGCGTTTCCGCCTGCATCGAGGCCAACAGGTTGTCGAGCCGGGCGTAGTTGCGACTCAGCGCCTCGCGCATCATCGCGAGCCACTGCTCCACGCCCTGCATACCGTCTGCCTCCAGGCGGCAGGGGCGCGTGGTGCCTTCGATCCGCCGCGAGATGAGCCTGGCGTCTTCCAGCACCTTGAGGTGCCGGGAGATGGCCGGCTGGCTCATCTCGAACGGTTCCGCCAGCTCCATCACCGTCAGGTCGCCCGTGGCCAGCCGGGCGAGGATGGCGCGGCGCGTCGGGTCGGACAGCGCGAAGAACGCCGAGTCGAGGTTATTCATAACGACTTATTTATATAGTACATTGGTTATATTGTCAAGCGCGGCTGGCGAGGGCTCTGGCGCAAGTCCCGCGTGATACATTGCTCGGGTTTTCTCTGATGATTTCAACCGGGAGGTGTCCGTGAAGATTCGCACGATCCTGCTGGCGCTCTTTGCCGCACTCATCAGCTCTGCCGCTCTGGTTGCGCAAGAGCCCGTGGTGGGCGTGGCCGATCCGGAATCGCTGTTCAAGGACAGCAATCCGAAATACAACCGCAACAAACAGTCCTCGCTCCACATCATGCGCGAGCTGCTGCAGTGCGGGCAGTGGGACCGCTCGGGCGAGTGGCTCACCGACAAATACATCCAGCACAACCCGAACGCCGCGTCGGGCCGCGCCGGCGTCGTGAAGTTCTTCACCGAGGTCATGAAGGTGAAGCGGCAGGACAAGTGCGGCAAGTTGACGACGCCGGTCGTCGCCGTGACGGCCGACGGCGACTATGTCACCGTGATGATCGCGCGCAACTATCCCGATCCGCGCAATCCCGGCAAGACCTATTCGACGTCGTGGTTCGACACGTGGCGCTTCGTGGACGGCAAGGCCGACGAGCACTGGGACCCGGCCACGATCATCGTTCCCGCGAAGTAGAAGTAGGAAGGCAAGGCCTGGGCGGGGGCGACGCGTTCAGTTGACCGTGCCCGCCCAGGAACCCCAGAACCTGTCGTTGACCGCTTCGGCGCCGGGCCAGTTGTCGCTGTCCGCGCCGACGTGCGCCAGCACCGGAATGCCAGCCGTCTCCGCGTCCAGAGCCAGCATCGACAACACCTGGCAGCCGTCGACGTCGTCACTCGCCAGACACATCACGATCAGGTCCGGTCGCACGCGTTTGATCTTCGAGTAGGCGCGCGCCGTGGATTCGACGAACACCACTTGTTGATCGCCCACACGTCCCGCCGCCTCGAAGAGGTGCCTGTGGGAGTAGCGGCCGACGAGGGCGACGGTTCGACAAGTCATCACTGCCTCTGGCTACATGTAAGGCAAGGAGGGTGCCAAGGCCAGGGCCGTCAACAAGCGAGAATTGCTGAGGAATTTGGCGGCAGATCGCATCGCCGTGTCCTGCGACGAGGGCAGAGGTAGGCTGGTGGGATGTGCAACCTGCCCAATCCTGTAAGAACTACGCGCATTCGCGGTGGTACACTGGAGGGGTCCTTCTGACAGCTGCGCTTTCCGGCCTTCCGCATCAGGTTCGAGTTTTTCCCCTCGCTTCTCCTGCGTTTCGTCGCCGGGCATTCAGCCCGGGCCCGCCATCAGAGATTTCCGCATCCGTCGAGATGCAGGAGTTAGTTCATGAGTACCAAGCTGTACGTCGGCAATCTGCCGTACCAGACCACCGAAGCCGATCTGCAAACGCTGTTCGAATCGTCGGGCAACGTGGCCAGCATCAACGTCGTACGTGATCGGGCCACGGGCCAGGCACGAGGATTCGCGTTCGTTGAGATGAGCGATGCGGAGGGCGCGACCAACGCCATCAGGCAGCTCGACCGCCACGAATACGGCGGGCGCAATCTCACCGTCAACGAAGCCAAGCCGATGACGCCGCGCGGCAACGACGGCGGCGGTGGTGGCTTCGGCCGCCAGCGTCGCGAGTCCCGCTGGTAGGAATCACGTGTCCTGATCCCGGATCTCCCCATACAGGAGGTCCGGGATCTCAGGCGGGTACGCGTCCCATTGCTGGCGGTCCGCCAGCATGAGGCAGATGGTCGACGGTCAGGCTCGTCAGCACGTTCCAGTGAGCGGCTTCGGGAGACCGGTTCTTCCGTAACCAGCGCTTGTCGGCCTCGGAGATCGCCGGTTGCCCGAACGTGTCCTCGCGCACCAGCCGGCTGCGCTCCAACGCGGCTTCGGTGGAACGCAACGAGCCGGCCGACGGGCAGCCGTCCTTCTCGGCCAGCTGCCGTGCCAGCGTGACGACGAACCCCAGTTTGTTCTGCAGGTCGAAGGTTTTCACCAGCGGTATCAGCCACTCCCACTCGAGCGCCGGGTAGGTGGCGACCAGCCACGGCAGCGCCTCGGCCAGGCGTGGCTCCAGCTCGCTTTCCCGCAGGGCAGACAGGAGCACGCCGGCCGGATTCTTCGTGGCCCGGCGCAGCTGGCGCAGGTACTGGAACGCTGGGTACCCGAGGTTGGCCAGGTCCGACGCCAACTCGTCGCGATCGAGCGGTGGTGGGAAGGCCACCGGCTGCCCCGCGGCGGGCATGTCCAGCGCTTTGGCCAGGCGTCGCTGCAGGGCCAGCGAGGGCTGGCGCCGCCCGCTCTCGACGAGGGCCACGTACGCCTGGGTGATGTTCACCTCGCGCGCCGTGCGCGCTTGCGTCCAGCCCTTCCGCAGCCGGGCCGTCAGCCAGGTGTTCACTCTCGTGAACTTCATTTTCTTACTCGCCACCCCGGCAGCTCGATGCGAACCGAGGGGCCCGGCGTAGAACACGGTTCCGAGATCATCCCCGCGTAGCACGGCCGGTTGTATGGCTCCGACGTACCCCACTTGGCCGCGGGCACCGGCAGTGTGCTCTGTTCGAGTTTCGGCTTCGACGCCGTATCGCTGCTCTTGTTCAGCGTGATCGGCGACGAGGGCAGGCGCATCTGCGCGCCAGCCGGTACGGCGGCGAGCATCAGTCCGGCAAGTACGGCGCCGGCGGCGATGTGGCGGCGAAGCATGGCGTCCTTACTCCTCTCTGTCTCGGTCGGTGGTGATTCGCGGGATTTCCCGCGACGCGCGCACGATGGTGGCCTTGTAGGTCTTGCCGTCGGGCCGCCGCGTCACGATCAGCTGCTTGCGATCCACGCACACGCCCATCGGGTCGTTGATGACCATCCGCGTCGGGTTGTAGTTCCAGGGCAGGTTGCCGGACGACTTGGCCACATAGCGCATGTCGTCCAGGTCGATGGTGATGAAGTAGGTCGGCGGCTGACGAGGGCTGCGCCTGGAGCAGCGCCGCGGCCGCGAGTCCCATCAGAAACGTCCTGGTCATGCGATGCTCCCTTGGCTTCTGCCTGTGGCCTGTGTCCCGTGGCCCTTTCAATGCTTGCGTGACGGGGCGTATCATTCCGGCGTCGCTTCGGTCCTTACATCTACTAACGCGACGGTAGGGACGCCACCCCGCAACGACGACACGTCTGCCGGCAAGGCGGGAGCATAAAGAAGAGTGTTTCCAGTGATTTACGGCCGCCGTTCCGCCGAGGCGCAGGCATGAGCGAGACGGAGTACGAGCGCGCCAAGGCGGTGTTTCTCGACGTGCTGTCCCAGCCCGAGATCGAGCGCCAGGCCTATCTGGAGCGGGTGGCGGCCAACGACGACCAGCTGCGCGACGAGGTGCAGTCGTTGCTCGGCTGGCACAGCGACGCCACCACCCAGATCCCCGAGACGGCCAGCGTGACCTGGACGGCGCAGAAGCTGCCGCGCCGCGCGCCGTCCACCGCACCCGCCGCGCCCACCGAGCCGCAGACGCTGCCCGACGACATGCTGCAGCTCACCTGCCGGCGGATCCGGCTGGTGAGCCTGGTCTTCGCGGCCACCTGGGCCGGGATGACCCTGGTCAACAACCTCATGGCCGAGCAGATGAACCACGTGTTCGGGTTCTATCCCTCGCCAGGCAACGAGGTGGCCGTGCTGGCGGTGCTGGTGTCGCTGGCCGTGTCCGTGTTCGCGACGAAGGGCACGGCACATCCGAAGTGGGTGATGCACGCCGGGGCGGCGTCGATGGTGGTGCACTGCCTGCTCATCGCCGTGCTCAGCCAGTGGCAGCCGCCGGCGATCACGCCCCGCGTCTCGTGGGCGTGCATTCCGCTCCTGTTCTACCCGGCGATCGTTTCCAACTCGCCTTCCCAGACGCTCTTGATCACGCTCATCGGCGCGTCGATGGAGCCGCTGGTGTTCGCCATTCAGGCCGCGCGCGGCGCGGCGCCCGACACCAGCCTTGCCTACGTGATCTGGAGCTTCATCCCGAACTACATCTGCGCCGGGCTGGCGGTAGTGCCCGTGCGCATCATCCATGGCCTGGGCCAGCAGGTGCGCAAGGCGCGAGAGCTGGGGAACTATGTACTCGAGGAGCCGCTCGGCTCCGGGGGCATGGGCGAGGTGTTTCGCGCCACGCACCAGATGCTGGCGCGTCCCGCGGCGGTGAAGCTGATCAAGTCCGAGGTGCTGATGGACAGCGATCCGCACCGGGCGCGCGTGGTCACCGAGCGCTTCCGCCGCGAGGCCCGGGCCACGGCGCTCCTGCGATCGCCGCACACCATCAGCCTCTACGACTTCGGCGTGACCGCCGACGGCACGTTCTTCATCGTGATGGAATTGCTCGACGGCCTCGACCTGGACACGCTGGTGCGGCGCTTCGGACCGATCGAGCCCGAACGCGTCGTGTACCTGCTGACGCAGGTGTGCGCGTCGCTCCACGAGGCGCACGCGCGCGGCCTGGTGCACCGCGACATCAAGCCATCGAACATCTTCACGTGCCGGATGGGGCTGGCCACCGACTTCGTGAAGGTGCTGGACTTCGGTCTGGTCAAGAAGCCGCGGGCGAGCGACGAGGACTCGAATCTGACGCAGGTGGCCGGCCTGTGGGGAACGCCGGCGTACCTCGCGCCCGAGGCCGCCGACGGCGACAACAAGGCCGACCACCGCGTAGACGTCTACGCGCTCGGGTGCGTGGCCTACTGGCTGCTGACCGGCGCGCAGGTGTTCGAGGCCGAAACGCCCGTCGGGGTGATGGTGCAGCACATGAGCGCGCCCCCCGTGCCGTCCTCGCAGCGCAGCGAGCACACGATTCCTCCGGAGCTGGACGCGGTGGTGCTGGCGTGCCTGGCGAAGAAGCCCGCGGACCGGCCGGCGACGGCGGGGGAGGTGGCGCGGCGGCTGGCCGATGTGCCGTTCGACACGCCGTGGACGGCCGAGCGCGCAGCCGCCTGGTGGACGGCGCACCTGCCGGAGCCGAGCATCATCGGCCGGAAGTGGGAGGAGGAGTAGGAGGGAGGCTATAATGACGTGTTCGCATCACGCCCGTGGCGCGGACAGTGCGAGGCGCCCTGCCCAACCGGGCGCCAGTCACACGACCGGAGAGGTACCGAAGTGGTCGTAACGGGGGCGCCTCGAAAGCGTCTTGTCGGGTAACCGGCACGTGGGTTCGAATCCCACCCTCTCCGCCACACATCGAACATTTGGTTTCGGTAATTTAGGTGGCCACGTGGGGTCCTCCGCGGGCGGATACGTGCGTTCTTCGCCCCTACGAACCGTCTAACCTGTCGAGAATGACGCACCAGACCGGCACGTGGGTGCCGTAAGAACCCTGCCTCACAGGCTTGTCCTCAGTCAGTTTGGAATCCTGGTTTCTCCCGCCCGTCGCCGAACGCGAGAGCGGCCCTCTGCCCTCGTTTGTTCCATTAGAGACAGCCGTGGCGCGGCGCGGCAGGGTAAATTTGCCTTGTCCATGCCGATCCACTCCTGCCCAGCGTGCGCCCGTCCAGACCCTCGACTCGTCCGATCCGCCAGCGAGGCCGGACGCGCGGACTTCTACTCCTGCAATGGCTGTAGTCACAACTGGACGATCTCCAGCGGGAATGGCGAGCTCGCTAGCCACATCACGCCGCTGGACCCCCGGTCCGTCCAAAGGTAGGCCGACGCGCCCTTCCGGCGTGTCCGTCATGCGCGCGGCCCGACGACTCGACTCCTCCACGAGTCAGCAAAGACACCTGGTTGAACTTCCACCGCTTCACAGTCGACCGCGACACCCGGAGGCGATTGCCCACGGGGGCCGTCGGCAGCGGAGGTTCCGCCCCTGACTGAACCCTGCTGCCAAGAACTGCCGCCACCGCAGCTCCTGCAAAGTGTCGAGCAGTTCAATCGTGGAGAGTACTTCGAGCAACACGAGACGCTTGAACTACTCTGGCGCGCCGAGAGTCGCTCGGTACGACTGATGTACCAGGGCTTTCTCCAGATCGGCGTGGCCTTCTACCATCTTCAACGACGCAATTATCATGGGGTCGTTTACATGCTGACCCGCGGGGCGGCACATCTCCAGCCGTTCGCACCTGCATGTCAGCGAATTGATGTCGCGTCGCTGATCGAGCTCGCCGCTTCCACGCTGCAGGTGGTCGAGCAGTTGGGGCCGGCCCGACTCGGTGAGTTTTCGTGGCAGCCGAAGCCCAGCGTGCGGCTGACGGAGTAGGCACCGGAAACGGCGGGCTGATACCTGTCCGAAACAGGAGCGCCGCCAGGGGGGATCACAGGCGCCGCCCACCCGAGTTGCCCCCTGGTGGAGGGGCCGCACGCCACGGGGACGCGGGGTTCGCACTCGCGCTAAACCTGTGGGAGTCAGCGGGCACTATCTCCAGCACGTGCGAGCCGTGGGCGGGAAGCCACTGATCGGTCGCGACGTTTCGCGTCTCGGCCTCCACGGGTACCGTTCAGGTGCTCTTGCTCACCGCGATGAAATAGGCATTACCACAGCCTTGTCTTTGTCGAAGACGCGACCGCGGTCGAGACCGAACTTGGGTGTGGCACGTGATCCGCTGACCGTGATCGGCACGAACGTGCGGCCGTTTCGTTGGAACAGCCGATCGAACGGCTTCATGACCGCGCCTTTCCAGCCGCCAACGGCCTGCGAGACGCTCGCGTCCATGGCCACGTGTCCAGCGAACGCCAGAGACCCCGCCCGCAATCCGTATCGACCGGACAACTCGACGACGGCGCCGGGCACATCGAACTGCACGGGGCGTAACGTGAGTTGGCCATCTCCTAATGTGAACTCGCCCGCAAACTGCGAGACGACGGCTGTTGGAGTCTCTGGGTTTCCGCGCGCGCGACCGCTCAGGCCGTTGATCCGCCTCTGGATCGTCGCGTCGGTGAATCGGCCGTCTTTGATGCGGAAGCGCCCCTGCAACCGAAGCTTGTCCACGACATCGCGATCGCCGGGCGGCAATTCCAGCGTCGAGGTCATGATAAGCCCGCCGGTCATCGTCGGCTTCGGCGTGTCGACCGCCAGCAGCAAGACATCGTCGAGACGGCCGGCATCCATCGTGATGGTCAGGGATACTCGACGACCCTTGATGCCAGACACCTCGTAGACGCCTCCCACGGCGACGAACTGGGTGTCATGTAAAGTCGCTTCAACGCGTTCGAGCGCCGTGTTGCCGTTTGTGGCGTCTACCACTGCCTTGTACTTGGTTTCCAGCGCGACGGGATGTTTCGCCACAGACAGGGTAAAGTCCGGCGTACTGGTAAACCCGTTGACCTCGAGTCGCTCGAGCCGGCCCTCAAAGGCACCGCGTGACGACAAGGTGCCCGAGATGCCCTTGAACACGCCTAGATTGGCGTTCTCGAAAACGAATGACCCGGCGACGGGTGTCAGAGCCGGCTCGTCGGCGTTCCAGGGGCCGAATCGACCGCTGGTTTGGATCTCGCCAGGCGGAACCGCATTGGTCAGGACGCTTTGAAAGGGCATTGCCCTGGCGATACCGACTGATCGCATGCGCAGCTGGTGCATGCGCCAAGTGCGCGGCAGACGCGTGGGATCGCGGCGAAGGACGGTGAGGCTGGAGGCGTCAGCCGTCAGCCGATCAATCACCACCTGTCGCCCCAGTCCTGCGCCGGCCTTGTCGTCGCCGGAGGGGGCAACGCTCTGCTTGCCTTCCTGAGAGGCGTTCCCGTCGTTGGGTGGAACCTGGATGGCGAGGCCCTCGAGCACGACGTCCTCGACGTGGCCACGAAGAAGACTCCACACGTTGCTGGACACCGTAAACTGCCGTACCGCGATGAGGGGTACGTCTACTTGCTTTCGGTGTCGGATGACCAGCTCGTGACCGATGACGTGTAGCCGCGGCACGACCTGCAGTTCGACAGAGGCGAGTTCCACCTTCGACTGAAGCGACGTCGATAGCGACGTTACGATACGTCGCCGCAGCTGCTCCGACGAGACAGGCACCCGCCAGAACCACACGCCCGCAGCGACGCCGAGCACCATGATGACGGCGACGGCGAGGGCCGAGAGTCGCCACTTCATCCGCGGCCCACTTTCTCCGGCCAGGCGAGGAAGGCCGCTGCCGCCATCCAGCGGTGTACGGCGGAATACCCGATGTGTGGTTCCATCACGGACTTGTCCCCCATCGATGAGCCGGCGATGCCGCGGCGGTACCTCCGCTCGGCCCCACGATGAGTGACCGTCGGTCCCGTCCACGTGCGACTCGAGCCCGACGAACCCCACAGCATGCGGTGCTTTTTGAAACGGCGCTGCCTAAGTCAGCAATAGCAATGCCAGGAAGGACTGGCTCAAGGGCGGGCTGCGCCGCATGACACAGGGCAAGTTGTTGCTCAAAAGGATGCCGCCATAGGCTTACAGCGTGGTGCCGGGTCGGCGCGCCCGATGGTTCGTCGTTTCTTGGCAAACCGCAATCTGCTGATACTCGTTGGGGCGCTTCCGACTTACATAGCCCCGCATTCACGGCAACGTCAACGGCAGGAACAGACTGCGGCACCAAGCCGCGGATGCCAGGAGGGACCATTGGTGAATCTACTTGTCGACGACCTGTTTCATCTTCCAGACACGAATCAGCTGGTGCGAGTGCTCGTTCGAGTGATCGTGGCCGCGGCGCTGGGCGGTTTCCTCGGCGCGGAGCGCGAGCGTGCGGGTAAGGCCGCCGGCCTCCGTACGCACATGCTGGTCGCACTTGGTGCCGCGCTGTTCGTGCTCTTTCCTGCGGAAGCCGGCATGAACATCGGCGATCTCGGTCGCGTCATCCAAGGCGTGGCCACGGGGATTGGTTTCATTGGCGCCGGCACGATCCTCAAACGGGCCGACAATGAAGAAATCCAGGGTTTGACGACCGCGGCCAGCATCTGGCTGACTGCCGCGATCGGCATGGCCGTTGGCGCTGGACGGCTGTGGTTGCCGGTTGTCTGCGCCGTTGGAGCGTGGGTCATTCTGTTCGTGCTGTCTCGTTTGACTGCGCCGAAGAACTCTGCGCGGGGCCCAGCCGGGGAATCGCCGAGCACAGCGTCGCGGGCGCGCGGCTGACGGAGTGGATAGCCTCTCCGGAACGTGTTCAGGCGTCCTTTCGTGGTGGTCACGAATGCGTCGCGCCGTGAGGTGAACCGTAGCGGAGGCCGGCGTGTCGGTGGCGGGGGGCTGTTGGTTGCGCTCTCATCACCGACTCTCTGAGGCATCCCTCTTGCATCTTACTGGGCTCATGACTCCACCGCGCGCCACTCGATCTGATTCACGCAAACGTGGACAGGAAGAGCACGCCCAGAATCTCACATGACTCAACAGGCTTGGTTGGATGAGATCGTCGGCTATGCCACTGGTTGGAACGTTCAAGCGGCCGTGGCTGATTCCGAGGACGGGACGATGGCAGCGGAGCTGCGTCACCCTGAAACGGGCCAGCTGGTGCCCGTCCTCTTGGTATCCGACTCCTTCCCTTCGCTAGAGTTGCGACGAGCCGAAGTCATTCGGCAGATCGCAGAGAAGGAACAGGCGAGCTGAATAGCCCCCCGGACATCGTCTCGCTGGCGGCTGGAGATGATGTCTTGCGGAGTTTCCAAGCCGTGCGGCAACAGGCGAATCGAGTCGCTGGTACCACGTCGTCCGCTTCCGCCCGACCCTGCCGTGTTCTCACGACCTCCCAGTACCGGTGCCCGTACAGGAACCAGGGGCTGCAATCCCACCCTCTCCGCCATTCCTTCGCAGCTTCGCTCAGCCATGGCGGTCCGGGTGGGTTTCCCAAGCGGCGGCCATCCCTGCCCACACTCAGTAGTGGGCTACGAGATCGCGACAGTCGGACGACGAGGATAATGATCTCGTGAAGCGCTCGGGCATTGCCGATCTCCCGTTGCATGGCGGCCGCGTGCCGCCGTGGCTGGCGACACGCATGGAGGCGCTCGGTACGGCCATCGCTGAAAGCGTCATCCACCACTACGGGCACGCTGCGTTCCTGTCCCGACTGAGCGATCCATTCTGGTTCCAGGCCTTTGGCACGGTGATGGGGATGGACTGGCATTCGTCGGGGATCACCACCTCGGTGATGGCGGCGCTCAAGCGCGGCCTCAATCCGCGCGCGGACGAGCTCGGCTTGTGGATCTGCGGCGGACGCGGCGAGCAGTCGCGCCGCACCCCGGACGAGCTTCGCCGTATCGCCGATCGCACCAGTGCGGACGGCGACGCACTCGTGCGCACAAGCCGCCTGACCGCTCGAATCGACAACAACGCGATCGCCGACGGCTTCACCATCTACCTGCATGCCTTCGCTGTGACCCGCGCCGGAGAGTGGGCCATCGTGCAGCAGGGGATGAACGAGGGCTCGCGCCTGGCACGGCGGTATCACTGGCACTCCGCGGCGGTGCGCGACTTCACGGCCGACCCGCACACGGCCATCGTGGGTCAGTCGCGGGGCGAGATTCGCAACCTCGTCGACAGCCGCGCGAGGCCGGCACAGACCGCCTTGCTCGCCATCGCCAAAGAGGATCCGGCGCGAACGCTCGCCGACGTCCGCCGTCTGGAGATGCCGGCGCATCATGATGTCCGTCATGCGGATGTGAACGCCAGGCGTCTGGGCGCGGTGCTCGCGCTGGCCCACGAGCGTGACGTCAGCGATTTCGCCTCGTTCCTGCTCCTCGAACAGCTGGGGCCGCGCACGCTGCAGTCGCTTGCGCTGATCGCGGAAGTCGTCCATGGCACCCCGGTTCGGTTCGCGGATCCGGCGCGCTTCGCCTTTGCCCATGGCGGGAAGGACGGACACCCCTTTCCGGTGCCGCTAAAGGTGTACGACGAATCGCTCGGGGTCCTGAGGCGGGCCCTCGAGGCGGCGAAGCTTGGCCACACCGAGAAACTGCGTGGGTTCGCTCGGCTCGATGGCTTCACGCGCCTCGTCGAGGAGCGGCTCTCGCCCGAGGCCGACCTCGACGTCGCCATCGCTCGAGAACGGGCCTTATCGCCGGCACTCGGCGGCCGAACGGTGTTCGACGACGGGCCGCGCGGTCGTCGCCGTCATCCCCGCCCGTCTCAGCTACATCTGTTCGCTTGGCCCGAGCGCTGACCTTCCGCTCTGTGTGCGTCTGACGTGGTTTCTTGCTCTGTCGGCAGTCGTTGAGGGAGGACAACTCATAAGGTGGAAGTACGGCGGCAGCCCCGGTCGGCGTCATCGTCGTCAAGGGAACGGAGAGTGGGGTGCAACCATAGTCGACCTCAGGGGCCACCCCTCGGTCGGCGCCCCGGGTCCCCTGTTGTGGTAGCTTCGGGTTCCGAAAAGTGGCATACGCTCGGCCATACCCGGGGTGACGCACATGACCTATCACAGCGGCCGCCATTTCCTCCAGATTCCAGGTCCGACCAACGTGCCGGACCGTGTACTCCGCGCCATCGATCGGCCGACCATCGACCATCGTGGGCCCGAGTTCGGGGTGCTCGGCAAGGAAGTCCTCGCGGGCCTGCGCACGGTGTTTCGTACCCGCGGAAATGTGGTCATCTATCCCGCCTCCGGCACCGGCGCCTGGGAAGCCGCGCTCGTGAACACCTTGTCGCCGGGCGACCGCGTGCTCATGGCGGAGACCGGCCAATTCGCGACCTTGTGGCAGAAGCTGGCCTCGCGCCTCGGCCTGGTCGTCGACATGATCCCGGGCGACTGGCGCCATGGCGTCGATCCGGCGCAGGTCGAGGCCCGTCTGGTGGAGGACCGGTCGCACGCCATCAAGGCCATCTGCGTCGTCCACAACGAGACCTCCACCGGCGTCGCCAGTCGCATTCCGCTGATTCGAAACGCCATCGATCGCGCGAGTCATCCGGCGTTGCTCATGGTCGACACCATCTCGTCGCTCGCGTCCATCGACTACCGTCACGATGAGTGGGGTGTCGACGTCACCGTTGCCGGCTCGCAGAAGGGCCTGATGCTGCCTCCAGGTCTGTCATTCAATGCCATCAGCGACAAGGCGCTGGCGGCTGCCAGCCAGGCCCAGATGCGTCGTTCGTACTGGGCCTGGGACGAGATGCTGTCGGCCGGCAAGTCGGGCCTCTTTCCGTACACACCGGCGACCAACCTGTTGTACGGGTTGCGAGAAGCGCTTCAGATGCTGAATGAAGAAGGCCTCGAGAACGTCTTCGCTCGTCACGCCCGACTCGGCGAGGCCACGCGGCGCGCGGTTCGTGCCTGGGGGCTCGAAATCCTCTGCCTGAACACCGAGGAGTACAGCGACACGCTGACAGCGGTGCTGTTGCCGTCGGAGCACGACGCGGATCACGTGCGCCGGGTGATTCTCGAGCACTTCGACATGTCGCTCGGGACGGGCCTGGGCAAGGTCCAAGGACGGGTGTTCCGCATCGGCCACCTCGGCGATTTCAACGACTTGATGCTGGCCGGCACCCTGTGTGGCGTGGAGATGGGCCTGCAACTCGCCGGCGTGCCGCTTCGCGGGTCAGGTGTGGCAGCCGCGCTCGAGTACCTAAGAACGATGGCGACGGCTTCTCACGTGCCGGTCGCTCAGAATGCCACGTAGCACGACCAAGACCTCGCGCCGGCGCCGCCCCGCCGTTTCGACCCGCACGGCTCCCGCTGTCGCTGACCGTCTCGCCGAGACGATCCTTCGCGATCGCCGGGCCGCCCTGCGCCGCCGCGCGAAGGCCATCAGCAAACGGCCGGCGCGGATGATCGGCATCGGCGCCTCTGCGGTCGAACAGAAGTTCGTCGACGCGGCGGGTCCGGCCGGTATCGCCACACTCGTCGCCGAGGGCGACTCGTGGTTCAACTACCCGGGAAAGGACGTACTCGACGCCCTGCACGAGCTGGGTTACGACATCGAAACCGTGGCAAAGCCAGGCGATCTGATCGAGTCGATGGCCTACCTGCCCGGCGAACTCGGCGACTTCGCCAGGGTTCTCGAGAAGCTCGCGCGGCGGGGGATTCGTCCCAAGGCCGTCCTGCTCTCCGGCGGCGGCAACGACGTGGCCGGCGACCAGTTCCACATGCTGCTCGATCACGCGGCCTCGAAGCGGCCGGGTCTCAACGAGGACGTGGTCCGCGGCATCATCGACGTCCGGGTTCGAAACGCCTACGACCAGATCATCACGGTGATGACGGCACTGTGCCGCAAGAAGATCGACGACAAGATTCCGATTCCAATCCTTTTGCATGGCTACGGCAATCCTGTTCCGGATGGACGTGGGTTCCTCGGCGGCGCGCTGTTCCTTCCCGGTCCGTGGTTGCGCCCGGGTTTCCATCAGAAGGGATTCAAGGAGCAGGGCGCCAATACGGCCACGATGGAACTGCTGATCGGCCGCTTCAACGACATGCTCGCGTCCGTGGCGAAAGGCTTTCCGCACGTGCACTACGTCGACGTCCGCGGTGCGCTCCACAACGGCCCGGACTACCGGCAGTGGTGGGCGAACGAGCTGCACCCGAAGGGCCGAGGCTTCGACGCCGTCGCGAAGATCATCGCCGACACGCTGGACGATCTCTAGCTGTCGCGTCCAGATCGGATCCCATGCCGTTCAAGAGCAAAGCCCAGCGTCGGAAGTTCGCGGAACTCCTCGTGAAAGGCGAAATCTCGCCCGAAACGTTCGAGGAATGGAACCGCGAGACGGGGCGGAAGCTCCTACCCGAGCGTGTTGCCAAGAAGGCGGCTGGCAGCAAAGCGACCGTTCCGAAAAAACCCCGCGCGAAAAGGACGCTCGCGAAGAAGCGTTAGCAATCGCCGTGTTTGATCAAACGCTGCGGACGGCGCGCCTTGCCGCGCCAGAGACGCTCAGTTCCGGGTAGATGGGGCGGTCGGGGTGGGAGATTCGGATTCCCGCAATGACCAGCTGGCCGTCCGCCGCCTTCGTGACCCATGTGCAGCGACCGCAACCGCGGGTGGCGGGCGCCGACTTTGCTTGGCATCACTTCGCGCTGTGCTTTCCATTGATGTCGATCCGTTCGGGCAGACGCGAGAAGAAGAGGCGGTGGCGCGTTTCACGCTCGCAGATGGCACCGGCCTGCGGCTGCAGTGCATCACCTATGGAGCCACAATCACGGCCATCACAGCCCCGGATCGTCGCGGCAATGCCGGCAACGTGGTCTTGGGACTCGACAGTGTCTCCGCCTACGAGAAGCAGCCGGCGTATCTGGGCGCGGTGATCGGACGCTATGCAAATCGGCTGGGCCGCGGCCGCTTCCAGCTCGACGGGGCCACCAGACAACTCGCCTGCAACGAAGGACTCCACCACCTCCATGGTGGCGTCCGCGGATTCGACAGGCGGGTCTGGGCGGCGCAACCTCTGCGGAGGCCCGGCCGCGTCGGGGTCTCGTTCACGCGCCGCAGCCTCGACGGCGAAGAGGGCTATCCGGGCACGCTCGATGTCAGCGTGACGTACTGGCTCAACGAGACGTCCGAGGTGACGATCGAATTCCAGGCGGTGACGTCGGCGCCCACCATCGTCAACCTCACGCAACACAGCTATTTCAACCTGTCGGCCGGCGCTGCCGAAACGATCGAGGGCCATCTGCTGACGATCCGTGGCGATGCCACGCTCGAAGTCGATCCCGACCTGATTCCGACCGGTCGGTTCCTGCCCGTCGAGGGCACGCCGTTCGACTTCCGGACCGCGCATGCAATCGGTGCCCGCATCGAAACACCGTCACCGCAACTGCGCTACGGCGATGGCTACGACCACACCTGGGTCCTGACGCCACAGAACTCCACGATGCTCCCCGCCGCGACGCTGTGGGACCCACTCACGGGACGTCGACTCGACGTACGCACGACGGAGCCGGGCCTGCAAATATATTCCGGCAATCGACTCGACATCGGGGCACGAGCCGGAGGACGCCGGTATGGTCGCCGGGCAGGCGTATGTCTTGAAACGCAGCACTTCCCGGATTCGCCGGCGCACGCTGACTTTCCATCCACCGTGCTGCGCCCCGACGAAGTCTTTCGATCGACGACGACGTGGACGTTCGGGACGGGGCGTCAGGGTCTATCTCAGCCGCGTGGGTAGGCCGGAGGCCTTTGGGGCCGGACGCGTCTTCGCCATCGGTCGCGTTGATTAGCGGCGTGAATTCGCTGGCTTGCAGATTGCAATCCCACTCGGTACGTGCGCCTCGTCACCCGGTCGATGTCCTGGACACCCCAAAATGAGACGCCAAGTAACCGGAAGGGTGATGGTGGCGCACTCGTCTTGGAGTGACCATGGGACTACGATGGATGGAAGGCGCCGGGCGGCTCGACACGTCGCGCGGGTCGCGCTTCATGCGCGGCGAGGCAGATCTCAATCCGCCCGAAACCGAGTCGAATGCGAGATCGTCCGAGCCCGCCGCCGCACAGAGCGATCCGCAGTCGCCTGGTGTCGAGGTTGCCGCGCTCTCCCAGCGTCGACAGGCACGGGCGAATCTGCGGTCGGCTGAAACGCTCCGCAACGCAGGCTGAGGGCCCGCCCGGCTCGCGCTCAGCGCGACCCGAGCCGTGTGCCGGTCGTCGCCGCGGCGATCTCCTGAAGCGGAAACTTGGGCGTGCGGTCGGGGTAGAGCAGTCCGTTCACCTCTTGGTACGTGTCTGCGAACTGCGTGTAGCAGAAGCCGGCGAACAGCGGAATCGCGTGAACCGAGGCGAGTAATGCCGCATAGCGGGCCGACAGCTGTTCCGTGTCCGCCACGCGCGAGTATCCCCAGCCACCTGTAATCTCGCTCGGAATCGAGATGCCGCCGAACTCGGTGAGCATGATCGGTTGGTCGTCCGCGTGCTGGACGTCCGGCAGGACAAGGGCTCTTCCAGCCGGCCGCTCGTACTTGAAGAGACGCGGCCGGATCGATTCGGCGCCGTACCTCACTGCGAGCTGCTGGGGACTGGGGTCGTAATCGTGTATCCCGATGATATCGGTCGCCACGCTCTCCCACCCGTCGTTGCCGATGACCGGACGCGTGGGGTCGAGCGTTTTCGTGAGGTGATAGAGGGCGTGCACGTAGTGCCGCTCCGTGACGTTCATCGGGAGGTTCGGAACGCCCCATGACTCGTTGAACGGGACCCAGGCGCATATGCACGGATGACTGGAGTCGCGCAGGATGACATCCATCCATTCACGGCTCGCCCGGTGAATGGACTCGCGGGTGAACCGGTAGCAACTGGGCATTTCCGCCCACACGACCAGACCCAGCCGGTCGGCCCAATACAGATAACGGGGATCCTCGACCTTCTGATGTTTACGCACCCCGTTGAACCCCATCGTCTTGGCCAGGGTCACGTCCTGGCGCACGGCGTCGTCATTGGGCGGGGTCATCCCGGACTGCGGCCAATATCCCTGATCCAGGACGAGCCTGAGATAGTAGGGTCTGCCGTTCAGCACGAAGCGATCTCCGTCGGTGGCAATCGAGCGCAGCGCGGTATAACTCGCCACCTGGTCGATCAGCGTGCCGGCGTCCGTGAACAACTGGATCTCGGCGTCTATCAGCGACGGGCTGGCAGGACTCCACAGCAGGGTGTTGCGAAAGTCGTCGATACCGGGATCCGACAGTGCGATGCGGCGGTGCACCTCCCCCTTGACCAGTTGGTAGCGGTCATCGGCGAGCAGCAGCTCCCCGGCTCGCAGTACGACCCTGAGGGTCAGGCCCTCGCACTGTGGCCCTGCACATTCGACGGCACACCCGATTTCCCAGCGCTCGAGATTGGGCGTCCAGCGCACGCGGTCGATGCGCGTCTCGGGCACCTGTTCGAGCCAGACGGTCTGCCAGATGCCGGTCGTTCGCGGGTACCAGATCGAATGCGGTTGCGGCTGCCAATCCTGCTTGCCGCGTGGTTTGGAGAGATCCGCCGGATCGTCTTCGGCGCGGACGGCGATTTCGCACGTCGATTGCGCCGCCACGATTTCTGTGATGTCGAAGCTGAACGGCGTATAGCCACCCTCGTGATATCCGGCAAGACTGCCGTTCACCCAGACCGTGGCGCGATAATCGACGGCCCCGAAATGCAGCACGAGGCGCTGCCCATCGCGCGCCGGCGGAAGGTCGACCGTCCTGCGGTACCAGCACGCCCTGTACAACCCGGTGTCATGTATGCCGCTCGCCGGCGTTTCCGGTGCGAAAGGCACCTGGATGACACCAGCCCACGCCACTTCGTCCAGCCGGGAGGCAGCCGCATCGGGATCGAGCGCGAACTCCCACGCGCCGTTCAGCGATACCCACCCGGCGCGCTGCAGCTGCGGTCGAGGATATCCGTTCATCGCTGCATCGCTCTCCACGCCGACGACACCATCTCCTCGAGATCATAGTGTGGCTGCCATCCCTGATCGCGCTGAATGCGCGCGGAGCTGGCCACGAGCACGGGCGGGTCGCCCACGCGCCGGCCGGCACGGCGCGTCGCAATCGGCCGGCCGGTGATCCTGGCTGCGGTGTCGATCACCTCGCGCACCGTGTGACCGGTACCGCCGCATCCGAGGTTGTAGACCAGGCACGTGCCCGCTTCCTTCAGCCCGAGCAGTGCGAGCACGTGCGCCCGCGCCAGGTCCTCCACGTGGATGTAGTCGCGAACACACGTGCCGTCACGCGTCGGGTAGTCGTCGCCGAAGACCGTCACGAACGGCAGCTCCCCCGCGGCGGCTTTCAGGACCAGCGGGATCAGGTGTGTTTCGGGATCGTGGCGTTCCGCGTTCCTGCGCGTGGCGCCCGCCGCATTGAAATAGCGCAGGCTGGCCGACCGCAGCCCGTGCGCATCCGCATACCACCGCAGCGCCCGTTCGAACGCCAGCTTCGTCTCTCCGTACGGGTTGGTTGGCGCGGTGGCGGCTGTTTCCTCGATCGGCTGCTCCGCCGGCTCCCCATACACGGCCGCTGTCGACGAGAACACCAGTCGATTGATTGCGGCGTCCCGCATGGCGTCGAGCAGCGACAAGCCGGCCACGACATTGTTGGCGTAATACCGTTCTGGCCGCGCCACGGATTCTCCGACCAGCGAATAGGCTGCCATGTGGATGACGGCCTCGGCCTTGAACGAGCGGAGTGCCGCCGCGATGGTACGGTGGTCGGCGAGACCTGCTTGCACGAACCGGGCCTCGTCTGGTACCGCATCGCGATGGCCCTTGGACAGGTCGTCGATCACCAACACGTCGTGTCCCTGGTCCACAAGCACTTCCGTGACGACGCTGCCGATGTAGCCGGCGCCGCCCGTGACGGCGACTCGCATGGTCAGGCTCCTTCGTCCGTATTCGCCCGATGGTTCGAGGGCAGCAAAATGGCACCGTGCCATCGCACGCCGCGCGTATACGCGTCCAGCACGCGGGCCGCCACCGGTGCCGCGGTGTTTCGACGGGCCGCGATCACCACCGCGCCGCCGAAGCCGCCGCCCGTCATACGCGCGCCAAAGACATCGGCATTCGACTGCGCCAGCGCGACGAGAAAGTCGATGTCGGGGACCGATGTCTCGTAGTCGTCGCGCAGCGATGCGTGCGAGGCGTTGAACAGCGCTCCGAGCCGCTCGCCGTCCGCAGCCTTCAAGGCGCCGACGGCCGCGACCACGCGATCGTTCTCCGTCACGATGTGCCGGGCCCGCCGCCGCAGCAGGAACGGCAACCGTTCGATGCGGTCGAGGTCCCGAATGCTCAACTCCCGCAGGAATGTAACGCCGAGCGCGGCCGCCGCCTCGAACGATTCCTTCCGGCGCTCGGCGTAGGTGCCGCCGAGGTTTCGATGGGCGATCCCGGAGTCGATCACGACGAGTTCGATTGCGGTCGGTATGGGAACATGTTCGAACTCGAGTGACCCGGTATCGAGAAACAGGGCCATCCCCGGGCGGCCGAGGCTGCAGGCGATCTGATCCATCACGCCCACCGCGGCGCCCACGAAGCGCGTTTCGGCTTCGTGAGCCAGCGTCGCGACGCCCATGTCGTCGAGGGACCACCCGAACGCCGCCCGAAGCGCCCGCAGCAGGCTGACTTGTAACGCGGCGCTGGAGGACACGCCGGCGCCGATGGGCAGCGTCGATTCGATCGACAGGTCCGCACCGGATATCTGGAAGCCGTGTTGGCCGAGGGCCCACGTCACGCCCTGGACGTAATCGATCCACCGATGCGTGACCGTCTCGGCGCCAACCTCGTACTCATGTACGCCGGGTTCCATCACGGGGCTGATGACGCGAATCCGGCCGCGTGTGCTGGTCCGCGCGTGAACTACCGTGCGCTGCGGAAGCACGACGGGAAGGACGAACCCATGATGGTAGTCGGTGTGTTCGCCGATGAGATTCACCCGTCCCGGCGCTTCCGCGCGCACCTCGTGCGGGGTGCCAAAGGTCCCCTCGAACGTCACTTTGTGCATCACCGTCACTCATTGAGGTTGACCGCCACCGCCTGCAGCTCTCGCGCCTTCTCTTCAGGCAGGGTGTCGGCGGTGAAGACGCCCGCGCCGATTTCGCTGCCGGCCAGGAACTTGAGGCGATCCGGCATGCGCAGCGCCGGATAGAGCTCGACGTGGAGGTGGGCCTCCGTATGGGCCGACCCGTCCGATGGAGCTTGATGAACGGCCAGGATGTATGGGAACGGGCGCTTCCACAATCCGTCGAACTTCAGGAGCACGGTCTTGAGCGCGGCGGCGAAGTCGCCGCGCTCCGGTGAGCTCAGGGACGCAAAGGAGGCGGTGGCACGCTTCGGCACGACCCAGACTTCGTACGGATACCGCGCGCAGATAGGGACGAATGCCGCCACGTGCGGCCCGGCGTAGATGATCCGCACGGCCTCCGCCAGCTCCCGTTGCACGAAGTCTTCGAGCAGGCCACGCCCGTGGCGGTCCGCGTGCAGACGCTGCTGGTGCAGTTCGTGGGCCGGCACGGGGGGAATGAACGGGTAGCCGTAGATCTGCCCGTGAGGATGGTGGAGCGTGACCCCCACCTCGCGGCCCCGATTCTCGAACGGAAAGATGTAGGCGACGTCATCGCGCGCCGACAGCTCGACATAGCGGTCCGCCCAGACGTCGATGACCAGTTCGAGGTGCCAGAGTGGCAGGCGGCCCAGACTGCCGGTCGGATCCTGTGTGAAGACCACGACCTCGCACACGCCGCGGCCCTCCGCCGTCGGCACTGCCAGCTGTGGCGCATCGTGCGCATGCGCGGTGAAGGTGGGGAACAGATTGGTGAACACCGCCACGTCCCACGTGCCGGACGGCAGCTCCGTGGGGTGCGCAGGGTCGCAGCTGGCCGCCAACGGATTCCATTCGGCCGGCGGCAGGAACGTCCGATGCTGCCGGTGCGCGGCATAGGCGACCCACTCGGCTCGCAACGGGTGCCATCTCAGATGCGAATTCGGCGCGGGACCCTCCGTGCGCAAGCCCGGCAGGCACTCGGCTTTCGGAGGAGCCGCCCGCGCGTACAACAACAGCGTACGTCCATCGCTTTTCGTGAATGCCTGCTTGAACATCGGCGGCGTCAGAAGATCATGGGCACGCTCTCGATCGCCACGCCGCGTCGCGCGTGCTGTCAGGCCGCGATTTCGCGGCGGCTCACGCCGGCCAGCTTCGAGTAGTGCGCCAGCGCCTGGGCGACGACCTGGTCCATGTTGTAGTAGCGATACGTGCCCAGCCGCCCCAGGAACTGCACGCCGGCCGTCTTCTCGGCCAGGGCCTGGTATTTCGCATACAACTCGGCGTTGGCCGCGGTCGGCACCGGATAGTAGGGGTCGCCTTCGTCGGTCGGATACTCGTACACCAACGTCGTCTTTGGATGCTCCTGGCCGGAGAGGTACTTGAACTCCGTGACCCTCGTGTACAGATGGTCATTGGGGTAGTTGATGACCGGAGCCGGCTGGGCTACCGGCACGTCTCTCGTCTGCCATTGGAATCGGAGCGAGCGATACGGCAATTGCCCGTAGGTGAAGTCGAAGTATTCGTCGATGGGCCCGGTGTAGATGAGGTGCTTGTGCGGCACCAGGGTTCGGACGTCGCGATAGTCGCTGTTGAGGAGAATGTGGATGTTGGGATGCTGCAGCATCCGCTCGAACATCTTCGTGTAGCCCAGCAGCGGCATCGACTGGTAGGTGTCGGTGAAGTAGCGGTCGTCGCGGTTCGTGCGCACCGGGACGCGCGCCGTCACGCTGGCATCGAGTTCGGACGGGTCGAGACCCCATTGCTTCCGCGTGTAGTTTCGGAAGAACTTCTCGTACAGCTCGCGCCCGACACGGCTGACGATCACGTCCTCCGACGTCTTCAGGGGCGATCGCGGTTCGGCGACCGACTTGAAATAGGCGTCGAGTTCAAGTGAGGTGAACCTCGTGCCGTACAGCTGATTCACGGTGTCAAGGTTGATCGGAATGGGCACGATCTGGCCGTCGACGCAGGCGCGTACTCGGTGCTGATACGGACGCCACTCGGTGAAGCGGGATAGATACCGGAACACCTCCGCCGAGTTGGTGTGGAAGATGTGGGGGCCGTACTTGTGGATCAGGACTCCATGCTCGTCGTAGTAGTCGTAGGCGTTGCCACCGATGTGCGGACGCTTGTCGCAGATGAGCACCCGCTTGCCGCCATGAGCCGCCAGCCGCTCGGCGATGGTGGCCCCAGCGAAACCCGCCCCAACCACGAGATAGTCGAACACGAGACGCTTTCAGGCGCCAATCGACGCGTTGTCCGGGATGGTACGCGTGATCCGGAGCCGAGATGTGTCGGCTAGCGCGGCGGCCAGCAGCCTGGCGGAGTTCCGCCAGGTGCGATTCCACGATATCCGACGGAGAAACGAGTCTGCCCGCGCGCGCCGGTGTTCTGGCGCCTCCGCGAGCGCACGATCGCAGGCCTCGACGAAGTCCTTTACCGAGTCGGCGATGCGCACGAGATCGCGACGTTCATAGGTGCGCACCACGTCGGTGATGGACGTGGAGACCACGGGCTTGCCCGCCGCCAGATACTCGGGCGTCTTCGTCGGGCTGATGAAGCGCGTCGCTTCGTTGCGGGCGAAGAGAAGGAGCGCCACGTCCCACCCGGCGATATACCGCGGCAGCTCCGCGTAGGTCTTTGGTCCGAGATAATGGATGTTCGGACGGCGCGGCAGCACAGCCGGGTCGATCTTGACCACGGGGCCGATCATCACGAACTGCCAGCCGGGACGCGCGTCGGCGATCCCCTGCAGGAGTGGCACGTCCAGCCGTTCGTCGAGGACGCCGAAGAACCCGAGCCGCGGCGCGGGCAGTGTCGCTTGATCGGGCGGCGCTGGCTGCGGCGTTCGCGCCTGGGCGAAATGCGAAACGTCGACGCTGCTGGGAAGGGCGTGGATGTTTCGATGGAGGCTTTGTTTCGCCTCGTACAGCGAGTGTCCGCCCGTAAACATCACGTCCGCCCGGCGCATCAGCGCCCGCTCGAGTAGCGGCAGATCGGCGGCTGCATCCTTGAACGACGAGAGCTCGTCCATACAGTCGTAGACGATGGCGGCTGGTTGCAGGTGATCGGAGAACGGCAACGCCGCGGGCGTGTAGTACCAGAGAACGAATTGCGTCAAGCCGTGCTCGCTGATCAATCGATCGAGGAGCGTGCGTTGCGCCGAAAGGACCTGCGCGTCGGAATACCCCGAAGGAACGCGCGGAACGACGACCGTGACCCCGTCCTGCTGTCGTTCGACCGTCATACCGGGCCGGTCGATGTCGAGCCGCAGCGCCTCTTCGACGTAGAAGACCTGATTGGTTGCCGCGTAGCGGCTCATCAGATGCTGCGGCCGCTGATACACGAACGACCAACGTAGGTGCGACAGACAGACGATTGCGAGTTGTTCAGGGAGACCGCTTCGAAGCACGGACCGGGTTGGTGCAACCTTCGTGCCCGCAAAAGTGCTGGATAGTTCGAAGTGGATGTCGAGCGCCGAGGGGCGCAGTACCCAGAATGAGCAACCCGCGACGCATCGGCCGTCGCCACCTCACGTTCGACGTGGTGCGCGGAAGAGTCGGCCGCAGTCCATGGTAGGACGATGTTACTTGTTCAACACGTCTTCCCGTCCAGACCGAATCTCCATCCAATGCGCTGCGACATCCAACAGGTGCGTATCCGCTACCCCGACTGCACCGGCATCGTGCGTGGCCGTCTCGAACAGCTGCTGTTCCGACCTGAGTTCCCGTGCGAGCGGTTCGTAGATGTCGCGGTGTCCAGTGCCATCGGGATAATCCCACAGCCCGTTGTGGCAATGCCGATCGTCGTCCCACCCCGGATGATTCACGATCGGGTACAGGCACAGCCCCTCGACGGGCACGCCCTCCCGGATGGCGCGCCGTAGTTCGTAGCCGACGTACCGCAGCCATGCTGGCCGCGCCTGATCCTCGATACCGGTTTCGGCGATGAACAGCGGACGACCGTAGCGCTCGTGCACTTCCTGGAGCATCTGCCACAAAGGCCGGTATCGCGGGTGCGATGGTTCGATCATCGAGCCGTGACCACCCGGATAGATCCACTGATTGTGCACGTAGTAGTTGACCCCGATCACCCCCAGATACTCTTCGCGCCCGCCCAGTTCCGGGTGTGTCCGGCCGGCGATCATGTCGAGCGCGGCGTACTGGGCCTGACGATGCGCCTCGGCGGCGCCGGCTTCGCCGGGCCGGTCCGGATGAGCCACCACGTTGATGACCGGCTCGGTGTGCACGATCCGTATCTCAGGATTCACGCGCAGCATGCCCTGGATGGCGGCAATGGCCGCGCGAACCAATTGGCGCTTGAGTTCGTCGCCCCGTCGGACGGCAAACGGATTGAAGATGCCGGCATCGCCGCCGGCCCATGCGAAGAATGAAATCTCGTTGACCGGTACGATCCAGGGAGGCCGGTCGGACACGCGCGACGCGACATCGACGAAGGCGGCCGCGAGCCGCGCGAACCGCGCCACGAATGCCTCATCGAAGATGTCGAGATCGTCCGGCCAGCCATAGTGAAGGACATCCCAGATGACCTCTACGTCGGCGTCACGTGCGGCCTCGAGCATCGGGAGTACGCTGCCAAATTCGTAGACACCGGCTGTCCGTTCGATCAGGTGCCATCGCAGCCCGTCACGGATCGTGTCCATCCCCAGACCGCGCAGGCGGCGGTAATCCTCGATGGCAAACCGGTCGTGCGCGGTCGCAGCGATCACGTCGAGTCGCCGGCCGGACCGGAGCCGGTGTGTCGAACACTCGAACCCGCCCATGAAGAAGCTGCGAAATCCCGTCATGATCTCCTGGTTCTGACGAGCATCATAATTGAGCCGATGCCGTCCTTCGCGACACTCTACGGGCTGGTTACAGCCGGGCTTGTCGCGGCGGGGTGCGGCAGCCTCGACTGTGCGCGGACGTCAATCGGCGCGACGCCGCTGTCCGATCTCCAGGGGCGCTACAAAGGGGAAGCCGGCGGCCTGTACTCGGACGGAGCGAATGTCCCGTCGGCGAGCCACCTGGCTGCGGGGGTGGCGGTCGCTCGATCGCTGGCTCCGCTGGATGGCAGTGGACGGCCCGCGGCCGGCGGTCGCCTGGTCTTCATCTCAATCGGGATGTCGAATACGACGCGGGAGTTCTCGACCTTCAAGTCGATCGCGGACACCGATCCGGTCAAGAACGAACGGCTGGTCATCGTCGATGGCGCGCTGAATGGGTTTGGGGCCAGCCTGTGGGCGCTGTCCACCTGTGCGTGCTGGAGGCTGCTCGATCGCCGGCTGCGAGAGGCAGGCGTTGCTCCACAACAAGTGGTGGCCGCCTGGATCAAGCTTGCCAACGCGAATCCGTCCGATGCGTTTCCAGCGCACATGCGCCAATTGCAAGCAGACATCACCGCGGTCGTCATGAACGCCAGACGCCGCTATCCGAACCTGCGCCTGGCATACCTGTCGAGCCGGGCATATGCCGGCTTCACCACGGCGACATTGAATCCAGAACCGTACGCCTACGAGAGTGCGTTCGCCGTGCGCGGCGTCATTCAGGCACAAATCGCCGGACACCTGAACTTCGATCCCGAACGCGGAGAAGCCGTCGCGCCGTGGCTGGCGTGGGGACCGTATCTGTGGGCGGATGGAGCCCATGGGCGAAGCGACGGGCTCACCTGGGGGTGCGGGGACTTCGCCTCCGACGGGACGCATCCCAGCGAGGCGGGGCGATTGAAGGTCGCCCACGCCCTGCTGGCGTTCGTGAAGTCCGATCCCACGGCTCGACCGTGGTTTGGTCGCTGAGGACGCGACCGTGACGAGGTCTAGCTGCCCGGGGCCTTGTAGCTCACGTCGGCCGACTCCCAGGTGACGCCACGCGTCCACCACAAGCGCGCATAGATCGTCCGGCCGTCGCTCGGCAGCGATCCAACGGTGACGCTCGTGCCCGATCCCATATCCCTGAAGAACAGATCGCTGCCGCCGGCGCTGCTGCCCAAGTACAACCAGTACCGTACGATGCCGGTTCCTGGCGTCCACGTGAACGTCTGCGACGAACCGAGTGTCGCCCCCGCGCTCGGCGTCGTGATGGCGGGATTGGTGCTCGACGTGCCGCCCCCGCCACCACCACCGGTTCCGGCCCCGGCCGCGGTGTACGTCGTGTCGGCGTATTCCCACGCGCCGTTTCGCACCCACCACAACCGGGCGTAGATCTTTCGGCCATCCGTGGGCAGCCCGGCGACGTTGGCCGTCCTGTTGACCCCCGTGCTCTGGTTGAACAGGTCAGATCCGCCCGCGGTGTTACCCACGTACAACCAGAACGACGTGGCGTTGGTACCTGCGGACCATGAGAAGGTCTGCGACGATCCCGAGAGCGTGCCGCCAGCGCCTGGCGTGGTGATCGCGGGATTGGTTCCTGTGCCGCCCCCGCTCCCGCCACTTGTGGTCGCTGCCGTGTAGGTGTAGTCTGCGAAACGCCACGAACCGGACAGCAGCCACCACAAGCGCACATAGACGGTGCTGCCGTTGGTCGGCAGACCCGTTGCTGTCGCACTGAGGCTGGTGCCGAGGCTCAGATCGAAGAGGTTGTTGCTCCCGGCGGTGGTCCCGACGTACAGCCAGTACGCCGTCACACCGCTCCCAGCCGTCCACGTAAACGTCTGAGACGAGCCGCCCAGCGCGGCTCCGCTCGCCGGCGCCGTTATCGCGGGCACACTGGAGCCACCACCACTGCCGCTCGTGCCGCCACTCGAGCCTACCCCGTACAGCGACTGGAGGCCGGCGATGTCATCAGAGGCCAGCGTCCGCATCGACTGCGAGCAATAGCCGTAGCTCGGATACATCGTGGCGTCGGCCACCGACGAGTGGTTCAGTCCCAGCGCATGTCCGAACTCGTGCGTCAGCACGTCCTCGAGGTAGGCGCCGTTCGTGCCACCGCACCCGGACGTGCCGGAAAAGAACGTGAACCCCCCGTCCCACACGATGACATCGCTGTCGACGAGGCGACTGCTGCCGTCCCACCAGGAATAGGTCGTCGCGAGCGTCGACCCGTTGCTCACGTTCCGGAAGATCACCACGTTCCGGCCGTCGTTTGCCGTGCTCGTATCGCTATTGGTGCCGCCGTAATCGAACCGGAAAGGGGAATTTCCTTGCGTGTTCCAGACGTTGAGCGCGAACTGGACCGCCGCGGCCGCCGCGGACGCACTCATATCGGCGTTGTTGGGATTGACGTAGAAGATCGGCGTTGACGACCACTTCGAGTAGGTCGAGTAGGAGTAGCTGGTTGCCGCGGCAGCGACCAGCGCCACCGCCACGAGGCCCGCGTGCAGCCGGCGCCTCACTTGGCCCCCTGACCGAGCTCGCGGCGCACCTGCTGGCGGACCTCTTCGAGCGAAATGGGCGTGCCCTCCACCTGGTCGGCTCCGGTCAGCTTCAGCACCCCGCGGCCGCGATCGTGCGGCACGTGTATGCCGCTGCCGCCGTCGTCCAGGAAGAACACGCCGCGATCGCCCGGGTGCACCGCGGGCAGATCCGACACCTTCAGCGTCAGGTCGCCGACCGTGCCGCCCTCCACAGCCATCCGGACCAGTGGTTCGCGATCACCTTTGAGCGTTTCGCTGACTTCGACGAGCACGTTGGACACGATCAATCGATCGCCAAACCGGTTGGTTTGGAACTGCCCCTGGACGTCGAGGATGCGGCCCACGACGATTCGTTTGGCGCCGCGCGCTTGCGCCGGAACATCGGGTGGCGCACTCGTTTGGGCTGAGACGATTACAGAACTGCAAGTGAGCGCGGCTGCGACGATCGCCTTCTTCATCAACTTCCTCCGCTTACGACCACCCATCTGGCCGGGCTGGTTCAAGCAACAGGTGTGCCCGATGCGAAACGCTGGCGATGCAGCTACTTAACAAGTGTCGATAGCCGCAAATGTCTGAAATCGCGACACAGAAGTGCACACCATTGCCAAAAGCACCGAGTGCGCTCGGAACGCCCGCTATCATCGCGACGTGAACAAACTCCCATCACTTCCTGACGCTCCGACCGGCCGCTACCGCCATTACAAAGGGGGCGAGTACGAGGTGCTGGGCGTGGTTCGCCACAGCGAGTCGCTCGAGCCCCTCGTTCTCTATCGGCCGCTCTACGACGACTCTGGCCTGTGGGTCCGTCCGCACGCGATGTTTTTCGGTGCTGTCGACGTCGACGGGCAGCGGACGCCTCGATTCCGACGCGTCGACTAACGAGGCGTGCCCCCCACTTTCGAGCCTGCGTATCGCAAGTTCACGGAGGAACCATGCCGTGTTGTTTCGAGCCGTCGTTCTTGTCGTACGACGTGCCGGTCAAGCCCTCGTCGCTTCTGTCCGGCCTTCCTGGCTGGCGCGAGACGTACGACATCGAGGCGAAGGCGCCCGCCAACGCTGTCCCCGCCGGCCTTTTCGAACGCGAGAAGCGGCGCCGAACGCAGGGAATGGTTCGCAGGTTGCTCGCCGATCGTTTCAAGCTCGTGACGCGGGTCGACCTGGCCCGCTACTCGAGAACTGTGCCGACCTGCCGCGGTGGTGAATCGCACGGCAACTCAGGGGTCTCTTTGCCGTCGAAACCGAAGGCTGGAGGGATCGAGCGCCCCCTTTCGCCATAATCGCAGCATGAAAGACAAGCCGCAGATCGTCGCGGACTGGCTGCCGCGCTACACCGGCGTGCCGCTGGACCAGTTCGGCGAGTTCATCCTGCTGACCAATTTCGGTGGCTATCTCGCCCACTTCGCGCGGCTCACCGGCGCGGACATCGCCGGCCAGGACCGGCCGATGCCGAGTGCCACGGGCGACGGCATCACGATGATCAACTTCGGCATGGGCAGCCCCAACGCCGCGACGGCGATGGACCTGCTCTCGGCGATCACGCCGAAGGCAGTGTTGCTGCTCGGCAAGTGCGGCGGGCTCAAGCGCAAGATCCAGCTCGGGGACCTCATCTTGCCGATCGCCGCGATCCGCGGCGAGGGCACATCGGACGACTACCTGCTGCCGGAGGTCCCGGCGTTGCCCGCGTTCGCGTTGCAGCGGGCCGTGTCGACGGTGATCCGCGATCTCGGCCGAGACTACTGGACCGGCACGGTCTACACTACCAACCGCCGTGTGTGGGAGCACGACGACGCCTTCAAGGAACGCCTGCGCGTGATGCGGTGCATGGCGATCGACATGGAGACGGCCACGGTGTTCGCGGCGGGCTTCGGCAATCGCATCCCGAGCGGCGCGCTATTGCTGGTCAGCGACCAGCCGATGGTGCCCGAAGGCGTGAAGACCGAAGCGTCGGATGCGCGCGTGACCGCGGAATTCGTCGAGCGGCACATCCAGATCGGCATCGAAGCGCTGCGGTTGATCCGCCGCCACGGCAAGAGCGTGCGGCACCTGCGCTTCGACGAATGAGTCCGGCCGGGGCCTCATCAAGATCAGCTAGGCTTGAAAACGACGGTGGCAAGATTGCCCCATGCAGATCGCGGGCAGCGAGTTCACGCCGCTCCGGCTGCTGACCGTCATCACGCTCACATCGCTTCTCGTCTGGGCCACACGCCGCGCCACCTGCTGGTTCGTCGACACGGTGCGGCTTCGACATCGGGATGCGGGAGGCGCTCGGGGCCATCCTGGGCTACGTGATCGTGACGCTGGGCGCGCTCGTCATCCTGCAGAGCGCCGGGATCGACCTCACGTCTCTCAACGTGCTCGTCGGCGCGGTCGGCGTGGTGGGGGAAGTGCGGGCAATCGGGGCCCGCGCCACCACCATCGTCACCGACGAGAGCGTGGCCTCCATTGTGCCGAACTCGCCGATGGCCGAAGTCGAGTCCGTCGAGGCCGGGCTGGCCGCGCTCCGGTTCCAGCTCCAGGTGTGGAGCACCGACCTGAACTTCGAGGTGTGGCGGCAGCTGGCGGCGGCCGGTGAGCATCCTGTCCTGTCCACTGAAGGCGCAGCCCTGGTGCTCGGCCTGCCGTTGGGTCCGTCACGGCACACGCGAGACCAATGATATAGATGGTGTGTCACCACTGGCATGGCTCAGCTGACGCTCTTCGAATCAGTAGACACCGTGCTCGTCGACGGCGAATCCGGGCGAGTCACCTACACGGCGCACTTCATCGACGTGCCGACGGCGGAGACCTGGTTCGCCGAGCTGCGGCACGTCGTGAGCTGGCACTCGGAACGGCGGCTGATGTACGAGCGCGAGGTCGACGTGCCGCGGCTGATGGCGAGCTTCCGCCTCGATCCGCCGCCCGATTCGTTACCCGCCACGATTCGCGACGCGGCCAGGCGGGTCATCGAACGGCTCGACGTCCCGTTCAACAGCGTCGGGCTGAACCTGTATCGCGACGGGCGCGACAGCGTGGCCCCGCACAACGATCACCTCGATGAAATCCGGGAAGGATTCCCGATCGCGCTCTTGTCGCTGGGCGCGACGCGCCGGATGATTGTCCGCGCCAAGGACCCGCCGAAGCGCGCGACGCGCATCGACCTCGAATCGGGCAGTCTGCTGCTGATGGATTACGCGAGCCAGCTTTCCAGCACAGTGGGATCCGAAGCTTGGAATTCACGTGACTTGAAGTCG
>JADMIO010835319.1_pt1 | contig 86147 bp, 54 predicted proteins | sample 8958161 | NCBI WGS metagenome assembly JADMIO01 (sample SAMN16585339, study PRJNA669376) | soil metagenome | isolation source: Crop rotation soil | place: USA: Cullars Rotation, Alabama | collected 2011 | reverse complement strand
CGACTTCAAGTCACGTGAATTCCAAGCTTCGGATCCCACTGTGCTGGAAAGAGGCATCCTCTCCGACGCAAAACCCAAGCCAGTAGATTCTAGTCGTGCCGCGAAGGGGCCGTTTCAACCCAGTGATTTCAGCATATTCTTGCAATGCTGGCAGGCATCGGCGCTTACTGCCCACCAGCGGGCTTGGACGAACTCGCCGGCGCGGTCGCGGGTTGTGACGTGGAGGGCGCCGTGGTCGGCAGTGCGGCCAGTTCGTTGCGCCATTTGGTGGCGTCGGCGGGTTGGTTCAGGGCGTCGGAAGTGACCGCAAGCTTATCGAGCACGTCGCGCATGGCGGCCGAGCCGTTGTCGCCGGCATCGACCAACGCCTGGTGCGCGAACGTCAGCGGCTCGAGCGCTTCCGCATACCGCTGCAAATGCGCAAGGCATACGCCATACGAAACCAGGTAAAGGTTTCGTCGCTTGGTGTCGGTCGCCACGCGGCCTGGCTCGTGGACCTGCTCGAACAGTTCCTTCGTGATTGGAAGCGCCTCGTCCCAGCGGTCCAGCTTTTCCAACGCGGCCGCGAAGGTGTAGCTGGTCGACAGCGTTTGCGGGTGCTCGGGGCCCAGGACCTTTCTCATTCTCGTGGTCGCGTCGCGCAGGATCGGCTCGGCGTTGGCGGGTTCGGATTTTGCGAGGAACACGAGCGCCAGGTTGTGCAGCGAAGACAGGGTCCCCGGATGCTCTTCGCCCAGGATCCGCCTGCGCGCTTCGAGCACGTCGCGGAAGACCTGCTCGGCCTCGGCGAGTTTCCCTTCGCTTTGCAGGACGGTCGCAAGCATGTTCATCGACTTGAGCGTGTTGGGGTGCTCGGGGCCGATCACCTTCTTGCACTTCTCGACCAGCTCGCGGCACAGCGGCTCGGCCTCCGCGTACTTGCCCTGGTCGCGCAGGATCATGTTCATGCCCTGCAGGGTGCCCAGCGTGTCGGGATGATCGGGCCCGAGCGCGCGGCGGCGGCCCTCGAGTACGAAGCGGTAAAGCTCCTCCGCCTCGGCGTTCTGTCCGCGCGATTGCAGCGACAGCGCCAAGTTGCCCATGGTCGTAAGCGTGGAGGGATGCTCCGGCCCCAGCAGCCGCCGTTGACGCTCGATCACGTCTCGATAGAGCGGCTCGGCCTCGGATGACTTTCCCATCTCCTGGAGCAGCAGCGAGAGGTTGCAGGTGTAGGCCAGCGTGGCGGGATGATCCTCGCCCAGCGCACGCTTCGCGCGGGCGACGACCTGGCGGTAAAGCGGTTCGGCTTCGGCGAGCTTGCCCTGGGTGCGCAACAGGTCGGCCAGCGCCTCCACCGAAACCAATGTGTCCACGTGATCTTCGCCCAGAACGCGGCGCGACACGTCCAACACTTCGCGGAAGAGCGGCTCGGCCTGATCGAATTTCCCCTCGTCGAGCAACAGCGTCGCGAGGTTGTGCATGATCTTGAGCGTGTCGGGGTGATCGTGGCCCAGACCGGTTTCGAGCCCCTTGAGGCCTTCGCGATATAGCGCCTCGGCCTCGTCGTTCTTGTTCTGCTGCGAGAGGATCGAGCCGAGGTTGTTGAGCGACTGGAGCGTCGCCTTGTCGGTGTTGCCCAGCACCCGGCGCCGCCGGGTGAGCACGTCGCGGTGCAGCGTCTCCGCCTCGGGGTATTTGCCCATCGACTGAAGCAGGACAGCCAGGTCGCTGACGGCGGTGAGCGCTTCGGGATGGTCGTCGCCCAACTGCCGGCGCAGCCCCGCCGCGGCTTCGCGATCGAGCACCTCGGCCTCGCCGAACTTGCCCTGCTTCTTTAAGACGTAGCCGAGGATCTCTTTGGCCTGAAGCGTCTGCGGGTGATCCGAGCCGAGCTCCCGGCTGCGAAGATCGACGGCGGCCTTCGCGTGGGGCAGCGCGAGATCCGGCCGGCTGAGCTCGGTGTAGGTCTCGGCCAGCGCGATGCGAACGGCGGCTTCGGGCAGCGGCTGCTGAACAAAGCTGGTGGCGATCTTGACGGCGGCGGCGTCGAGCGCTTCGAGCACCGTCACCTTCTGCCCGCGCGAATGCGACGGGTCGGCTTGCGAGAGCATGTTCAACAGAAAGTCGTTCACCGCGCGGGCCGATCGGTGTGCATTTTCGGCGTCGCGCTTCTGCTCGAGCGTGCGGGCCTGCTCGGCGCGGATGCTCGCTTCGGCGCGCGTGGCGCGAACTGCTTGCCACGCTGTTGCGGCGATCCCTCCGATCAGCAGCACGAGCATTGCCGCTGAAGCGGCCACGCCGCGCTTGTTCCGTCGAAGGAACTTGCGGAATCGGTAGGCGGTCGATTCCGGACCGGCGCGGAGGGGACGACTTTCGAGATAGTTGTGAATGTCCTGCGAAAGCTCGGTGGCCGTCGCGTAGCGCTGGCCGCGGTCCTTGCGCATCGCCTTGAGCGGGATCCACTCCAGCTCCCGCTTGAGCTGCTTCGAGAGTGATTCCAGCGGCATTTGCCGGCATTGTGCGATCTGCTGCGCGACGTCGCCGAGCTTGGAAAGCCTCGTGCTGGGTCGTGGCGGATCGACGTCGCGGATGATCCGCTGGATCTCGTGATAGCCCGCGCTGCGCAGGCTTTTGGGATCGAACGGCAAGCCGCCGCTGAGCAGTTCGTACAGGACAACGCCAAGCGAGTAGACGTCACTGCGCGTGTCGATGTCCTGGAGCACCGCCGGGTCGGCCTGCTCGGGTGACATGTACTCCGGCGTGCCCACGAGCTGGCCGGTCTCAGTAAACAGGGTCAGCTCGGTGCGTCGCGCGTCCATCGCCTTGGCGACGCCGAAATCAATCACCTTGACCCACGGCCTGCCGTCCTGCACCGTGACGAGAATGTTGGAGGGCTTCAAATCGCGGTGGATGATCGCCTTCTGGTGCGCATGCTGCACCGCTTGGCACGCCTGGTCGAACAGCTCCAGGCGTTCCTTGACGGTGAGCTTGCGCTGATCGGCAAACGCCGTAATCGGTTCGCCCTGCACGTACTCCATCACGAAATAGGGTCGCCCGGTTTCAGTTGCGCCGGCCTCGAGCACCTTCGCGACGTTCGGGTGGTTCATCAGCGCCAAGGCCTGGCGTTCGGACTCGAATCGCGCGATTACCTCGCGCGTGTCCATCCCCAGCTTGATGATCTTGATGGCGACGATGCGTTGGATCGGCGTGCGCTGCTCGGCCTTGTAGACGCTACCCATTCCCCCTTCGCCGATCAGGCCCAGGATCGTGTACTCGCCAATCTGGGTGGGATGGCGGATCTGGCGCACGGCGGCCGCGACGTTGGCCAGTTGTTCGCTTGCGTAGGGTTGCTGAGAAGACTCCATGACTTGTGAGACAGTTTTCTACCCCTGCGACCCACGCCGATCAATAAAATCGTGATAAAGTACGTGTGGGCGAAGACCAGCCATGTTTGCTGACGACGCGACCAACCCGACGATTTTCCTGCGGCTCAAGCAGGCCGACGCCGCACCGCGCGAGATCGCATGGGAAGAATTCAGCAGGCGTTACGCGCCGATCATCGCGGGGTTCGCGCGGCGGCTCGGGGCCCGGCCGCAGGACATCGACGACGTCGTGCAGGACGTGCTCGTCGGCTTCTTCGCCACTTCCCCCACCTTCAACTACGACCCTTCCAAAGGCCGTTTTCGCGGCTATCTAAAGGTCTGCACCTACCGCACGCTCAAACGACGTCTCGGCAACCAGTCGAAGTTCCAGGGCAAACCCCTGGATCAGATCGATCCTGAGGAGCTGGCGATCGACCAGGTGTGGAACGACGTGTGGGAGCAGGAGCAATTGCGCGTGGCCTTGAATGAAGTTCGCGACACAATGGGGAACACCAAAACGTTTCAGGCGTTTGAGCTTTACGTCGTTTTCGACAAACCCGCCGATCAGGTCGCGCAGCAGCTTGGATTGCACATCAACAGCGTCTACCGGGCTAAGGAACAGATCACGCGATTGCTCCAGGAGAAAGTCCTGGCCATGAGCGACGAGGACTGACGGAATCGTGCGCTAGTTCACGCAGCCCCCCGGCCTATCTCCTTTCAGCAGCACCCACCACTGGAAGGGACGGTCCACATGGCGCGGCATCGGCAAGTTCCCATCGAGCGGCTCGAGACGCGCCGGCTCCTTAGCCTGACCATCGACGGCACCGATTCCGCCGACTCGTTCGTCATCGGTGTCGAAGACGACGATACGATTCACCTCACCTTCAACGGCGGCGTCGAGGTGCTGAATCCCCCTTCGGACAGCTTCGTGGACGTCCGGGGGCTCGGCGGCAACGATGACATCTGGCTTCAGAACACCGGCACGCTCAAGTTCACGCTCTCGGGCTTCGCCGGCGACGACCATTTTCACGTCGGCAACGGACAACTCGAAGTGGACGTCCGCCGCGACGTTCACATCGTCGAACTGCCGCCCCAACCCAACCACGGCGGCACCGACACCATTCTGATCGACGACTCGATCAGCAACGACACGGGCACAACGTACGGCCTGGACGGCAGTGAACTGTTCCTGCTGTCCACGCTGAGCCAGTCGGTGATCACCTGGATCAAGGGGCCCGAAGACAGCGTGACGATCCAGGGAAGCCGCGAAGCGGATGAACTGATCGTCGCGAGCATGGACCAGAACCTGCTGTTTGACCTGGGCGGCGGCAACGACAACGTCACCATCAGCGACAACCACAGCGTCGACCCGAACCTGCCCGACAATTCGACGATCCGCGCCGGCAGCGGCAACGATTTCATCCTGCTGGACGACACGAGCACCACCAGCCCGCGCGACGACTTTGAGATCGACGACACCGGCCTGCGCGGGGCAACGAACCTCGAGGGGTTCGTGCGGATGCACATCCTGACGCACCGCCTGGCCGATGGCAGCGGCGAGTTCGTCGGGTTTCGCGGCGAATCCTGCCCGGCGCCGCTGGTCACCGTCACGGGCTCCAACGGTCCCGACTTTGTGCAGATCGGCGAGCCCTTTAACGGCGCCGGCGTCTTCGGGCCCCTCTACGTGGACACGATCTTCCTGGACCTGCCCGGTACCAACAGCACCGTTCAATTCTGGGAACGACCCGCACAATCCGGGCACAGCTGGACCTTCGACGACAACGGGCTGCATTCCGCCACCGGATCCACCAAGATCACCGCGCCGCCCACCGCCAACATCAACTTCACCTTCGAGGGGACCCAGCTCGACGACATCTTCACGGTCGACGACGTGCCGGCCACGTGGAACGTCACCGTCGACGGCAACGACGGCAATGACAAGCTTCAAACGAGTATCAAGCGCGACCTGGACGACATCTTCGATGGCGGGCGATTCGTGTACGAAGGCGGCAATGGCAGCGATACGCTGACCCTCGACGACAGCGCCGACCAGACTGGCGACAGCGACACTTACGAAATCGCCTTTGACCGCATCTTTAAGCACGACGCCAACCTGACCCTGTCCGAGTTCCTGGTCGAGTACCATTTTGTCGATCAGCTCGTCCTGGCCTGCGATGAAGATCCAAACCTCATTCACTATGACGTCGCGTCTTTCGGCACGGTCGACATCTTTGGTCTGGGCGGTGACGATTCCTTCATCGATGTCGAATCGACCACGCAGCAGCACCTGTTCGTCAACAGCCTGGCTCCTCTGACGCGGCTGCATGGCGGCACCGGATCGAACCATCTCATCCTCGACGACACCAACGGCGGCGCGGGCGACTATCGGATTGACGTCGACAGCTTCCACTACAATGACGGCGCCCACGCCCCGCAGGTCCAGTTCGACAATTTCGCCTCCGTCGATGTCGTCGGCTCGAACCAGGCCAATACCGCGCAGATCGATTCCAAGCTTCCGACTGTGACCATGTCGTTCGTCGGCAGCGGCGGCGACGACCAGTTCCTCGTTGGCGGCGGCGACATCGACTCCAGCGGGCTCAACGGAATCACCCTCGGCGGCAGCGCCGGCAACGACTCCATCAAATTCGACGACCGGTTCGACAACCACGACGGCGCCTTCGACGCCGACACGTTGACGCTCGAATTCCAGCGCCTCATCAAGGGCGGCGTGAACATCCTCTACGGGTCTTTCGAGTCGCAGCAACTGCTCACCTCCGGCAAGAACACCGGCACGCTCGCGTTTCCGAATACCATCATGGTGAACGCGATCAGCATTCCCACGGAGGTCTTCACCACGGCCGGCGTACGCGACAACCTCGTCGACGTTGGAGCAGGACCGTTCGGACTCAGCCAGGTTGGTTTCGGAGTGCTGAGCATCATCCCCTCGGCACCGACCACGCTTCAGGTCAATGACCCCGCCTCGACCGTGAACAAATCGTTCCACGTCACCGCGACTCAAGTCACTGAAACCAACGGCTCGCCGCCACTCACGATCAATCATGGCGGATGCGACACGATCAATATTCTTGCAGGAATCACGAACGACCAGGTCTTCGTCGACGCGGTCAACCCCGGTGACAACGTCTTCGTGAGCGGTGGCAACGGCGACGACACGGTGACCGTCGGCAACGGACGGTTCTCCAACATCCACGGGCGCGTCGATTTTCAGGCCGGAAGCGGCAGCGCCGACCGGATCATCTACACCAACGCGCTGGATACCGGGCCGACGACCGGGACCCTCGCCGGCAATTCGTTTACCGCCGGCGGGCTCACCCACCAATTCTTCGGCGGTACCGATACGGTCGAGGTCATGGCCGGCAGCGGCGGATCCGACATCAATGTAGACTCCACGATCACAGCCACGATCATCGACGGCGGGACCGGCGCTGATCACGTCGACGTCGGCGCCGGAAACTACTCGGTCAACATCCTGGGCTCCGTCACCTTTAACGCCGGCGCCGGCGACGACTCGATCCTCTTCGACGACGCCTCCAGCACCGGCAACGACGCCTACCAGTTCGCCAACAGCAACCAGTTCGCCAAAGCCGCGCCGGCCGGCATCACCTCCACCAATTCCGTCGACCACAAGACGCTGGAAGCCGGCAGCGGCAACAACACGATCAACGTGCTCCTCGCATCGCTGGACCTTCACATCAACGCAAACGCCGGCAACGACACCGTCAACGTCGCCGACCTGGCCGCCGGCGGCACGGTGACCGTGAACACCGGAAGCGAAAACACGGCCACGTCTCCTTTTGGCGACACCCTCGTCGTCAACTCGGACTCGGGCAGCGGCGACGCGCCCGTCACGGTCAACGTCGATCGCGATGATGCCGTACGCACCTTGAATGTCTTCCCCGGCGGCACGCTGAAAATCGCACCCGGCGCGGTGCTCAACAAACAGTCCGGCGGGCAGTTCTCGAACCTGGGCCTGATCGACTTGGCGGGCGGCGCGCTGATGGGCTCGCTCTCGTCGGCCGTCGTGCGGTTGGAACTCGTTCGCGGGTTCAACGGCGGAAGCTGGAACGGCACGAACAATCAGGGCGCGATCAACTCCTCGCTCGCCGCCGGCAGCGCCCTGCTCGACGGCGTCGGTTACGGCTCGGGCTCGCAGATCGCCATCACCTCGATCGGCTCGTTCCCCATCGCCGCCGGCGACGTCGTCGTCCGCTACACGCTCGCCGCCGACGCGAACCTCGACGCCGCCGTCGACGTCTCGGACCTGGGCATCCTCGCCACCAACTGGCAAGGCACCGGGAAGGTCTTCGCGCTGGCTGACTTTAACTATGACGGCGCGACGGACGTGACCGATCTGGGCATGCTCGCGACCGACTGGCAGTTGTCGCTGCCCAGCGCCGGCTCATCTGCCCTCCGCACGAGGATTGTTCGCGAACGTGCTGAAGAGAGCCGATCGCTCGCCGTGTCGCTGATCGAATGAAAGCGAACAATCGGTGCTAGTTTGGGAATGTGAGATGGGCTTTCCAGCCCGTGTGTGCACCGATCACGGGCTAAAAGCCCGTGTCACCGTGTGACAGCTACTACTTTCCGAAGTAGCGGGTGGCGAAATCGAGAAACGTCGGCCAATTCGGGCCGGTGGTGTGGCCGCCGGCGTGTTGGCGCCAGGCGAGTTCGCCGTCGGTGAGACCCTTTTCGATCGGCGGCATCTCGGTGGTGCCCAGGTCTTTCTTGCCGAGCAATCGATAGACAGGACCGGCCGCGACTTCAGCCAGGAACATGCCTCGGGCATCGATCCACTGGCCTTCGACGGTGGGTGAACCCGCACTGATGAAGACCGGGCGCGGCGCGCACAGCGCGATCAGTTCATGCGCGTCGACCGGCAGATCGCCGGGAGTGAGCGGGCCGGCATACTTGATGAAGTTCCCAGCCATCCAGTGATACGCGCCGCTGCCGGCCAGGTTTTCGACCTTCTCTCCGAAGTCTCGTCGCAGCAGTTTCGCGCCGCCCGCCCCGGAGGAACCGATGAACCCGATCGCGAACCGCTGATCGTTCGCCATCGTCACCAGCGCCGCCTTGCCGTAGCGCGAGAGTCCTTCGATGACGACGCGCTTGGCGTCGACCTTCGGATCGGTCTCAAAATAATCCAGCGCCTTGCTCGCGCCCCATGCCCAGGCTCGAAGGGCGCCCCAGTCATCGGGCTTGCGCCCTTCGCCCTGGTTGGTCAGCCCGATGATCCCGCGCGTCAGTCCCGCGCCGTTGTCGGCCTGGATGCTGTTGGGAACGATGATCGCGTAGCCCCACCCGCGCTGCGCGACCTGGTCCTGCCAGGTCGGACCTGCCGGCGCGGTTGCCGGCCCACCGGGGCGCGAACCGGGCCCCCGCGGAAAAGCGCCGAAGCCGAACTCCATCACGACCGGCACCGGCCCGCTTGCGTTCGCCGGCGTCGCTAGGGTCAGGCGAATGTCGACGCTGATCCCCGGACACGCGGAGTTATCGACGTGGCCGACGAGCTGTTTCGTGACGACCGGCACGCCGCCGCGCGTCTCGTTCTTCGTCTCCGTCACTTCCCACTTCACCGGCGGCACGTTGTCGGGCACGCGTCCGTAAATCTCGCGATCAAACAACTCGACGATCTCCGGCCTTCGCTGCTTGCTCCACATGTCCGCAGACGTTACCGGCCCGCCGTTGTTCAATTTCAACGGATCAGGCAGGTTCGGATACGGCGTGGCCTTGGTCTCGTCGGTGTTGGCCGCGTACGGCGAAGACGGATTCGCATCGGCGCCGCGGCGCAGCTTGTCGATCTTGAGCAGTTCCATCATCCGTTGATGGTCCTGGTTGGCCGTCATCGTCGCCGGGGGCGCGTGAGCGGTTGCCGGAACCTGCGCGAGTGAAACAGAAAGGAACGGAGCAACCAGGAGGAAAACGGACGCGCCACCGCCACTGCAGAGCAAGCGTTGCAGGAGCCGCATCGAGCCACCGCCTTCTTGAAGTAAACGATTACCTCAAGCTAATTCCAGCGGTTTGGGATGTCAAGAACGAACTGCGGCTGCGCGGGCTGCGTGAGGTAAGGTCGTCACCTCGATCGGAGCCCGAACACCGGGAACGTCCGCGCCGATTTCCTGGCCGTTGCTGGCGATCAGCTTCGCATACCACGCCGCCGAGTCTTTTGGCGTGCGCTTCAGCGTTTTGTAATCGACGTGCACGAGTCCAAACCGCTGGCGATATCCGTCGGCCCATTCGAAGTTGTCCAGCAGCGACCAGTGGAAATAGCCGCGGACATCGACGCCATCATCGATTGCGCGCTTCAGCTCACGCAGGTAGCGACGCGTAAAATCGATCCGCTGCGGGTCATGCACCGCGCCGTCGAGACCCACCCAATCGAGACCCGAAAAGCCGTTCTCGGTGATGTAAATCGGCAATCCGTACCGCTCGTAGATGAACTTGGGCCCCCAGTACAGCGAGGCCGGGTCGACCGGCCAGTGGTAGGCGTTGATCGCGCAGCCGGGCGCGGCTTCGAGCTTGACGACTTCACCTTCGACGCCGGCGCACACCTTCTGGCCACGGTAGATGTTGACGCCGTAGAAGTCGATCTTCTGATGGATCAGATCCAGGTCGGCCTGCGTGACTTTCGGGAAATCTCTGCCCCAGGTGCGCAGCGCGTCATCGGGATAATGCCCCAGGCAGACCGGATCGCTGAAGAGCGTGTTGGACCACAGGTTCCGCTCATCGGCCGCGAGCGTGCGGGCGCGGGCGATCTCGACGTCGGCCGGGGCGCTGGTCGCGGGGTGCTTCACTTCCCCCAGCGGCGCCCAGCCGATGATTGGCTTGACCTTGCAATGCTCGCGGAGCACCTGCACGGATCGACCGTGCGCGAGCAGCGCGTGATGCATGACCCGCAGCACGTCCACCCACGCTAACTTCAGCCCCGGCGCCTGCACGCCGTCGCGATGCCCCAGGCCGACGAAGCACTGCGGCTCGTTGAGCGTCATCCAGTGCCGCACGCGATCGCCCAAACGCTGCGCGACAACCTTCGTGTAGTCCGCGAACCACAGCGGCGATTCCCGATTCAGCCAGCCGCCCCGGCAATACAGTTCGTATGGGTAATCCCAATGAAACAGCGTGACCCAGGGCGTGATGTTCGCTTCCAGCAGCGCGTCGATGAGCCGATCGTAAAACGCAAGGCCCGCCTCGTTGACCGAACCCGCCCCATCGGGCAGGACGCGCGGCCAGCTGATGCTCAGGCGGTACGCGCGCAGGCCCATCTGCTTCATGATGCGCACGTCATCGCGCCAGCGGTGATAGTGGTCGCACGCGACGTCGCCGCTGTGCGCGGCGAACACCGCACCGTCCTTGCGGCAGAACGTGTCCCAGACACTGAGCCCGCGGCCCTCTTCGTGGGCCGCGCCCTCGATCTGATACGCCGCCGCCGCCGCGCCCCAGACAAATCCTGATGGAAAAGACATACGCAGACTGCTCCCGAGGCCCCAACGTATCGGGGAAGCGCCTAACCCGTCGACGTCATCTCACGACAAAGCTTCTTTGTTTTGCGGCAGGGAAGGGGTCCTGCTGTTTAGCAGCGCAGCTTGCGGGGCGCTTTCTTTGGAGACCAACGGCGAGCGCCCCGCAAGCGGGGCCGCTAAACGAAGGCGCGCTCAGCGCACCCTCAACTCTTGCGCGGTCCCGCAAGCCGCGAGCGGGCGCGGAACTTGGTCGGAGGTTCTCCGGCGTGCGCCTGGAAGACGATGCCCAGCCGCGTGGCGCTGGTGAAACCCGACGACGCCGCCACTTGCGGCATCGCCATGTCGGTATTGATCAAGAGCTGCTTGGCCTTCTCTACGTGGACGTGGCGGATCTCGTCTGAAATGGAATGCCCGACCAGCTTGCGGAACCGCCGCTCCAGCGACCGGCGCGACAGCGCGACGTGATCGAGCACGTCGTCCACCTGGAGAGGCTGGCTCACGTGCTCGCGAATGAACCGCAACGCCAGCACGACGTCCGGATCGTTTACCGTCAGCACGTCGGTCGATTCCCGCGCAACCACGCGCAGCGGCGGCAGCAGCAGCGGACTCTTTTCGACCCGCGCGCCGTCCATCAGACGATCCAGCATCGCCGCCGCCTGATAACCGATCTGCTCGGCCGGCAACGCGATGCTTGAGAGCGACGGCGTCACGAGCGTGTTGAACAGCTCGTCGTCATCGACGCCCAGCACCGCCACCTCATCCGGGACTTTCACGCCCTGCCGTCGCGTGGCGTTGAGCAGGCGGTGGGCCCAGTCGTCGTTGCAGCCGAGGATGCCGATGGGCTTGGGAAGGTCCGTCACCCATTGGCCGATATCCTGCTCGCTCGCGTTGCAGATCGAGACGGACACCCGCGACTCCGCGGCACGCGCGACAAATGATTCCATTCGCAGCTTCGCGTACGGCAACCCTCCCGGCCAGCAAAAGCCCAATTCGCGAAATCCCAGCGACAGCAAGTAATCGGCCGCCATGCGACCGACGGCGACGTCGTCGGGCAAGACCGTCGGTAGGCGGTTGGGCTCATTGCAGAAGTTCGAAACGTTCGTCGTGGGCAACCGCAGGCTCAGCACCCGGTCTTCAAACTCGCGGCTGAACGTTTGCACGATCAGCCCGTCCACGCTCCATTGCGTGATGTCCGGCGGCGCGCCAAACGACCAGGCGGGCTCGACCGTGATCATCCACCGAGGGTTCGCCCGGCAGAACGACATGATCCCGCGGATCACGCCCCGCCCGTACGAAGCCACCGCATCGACGGCCAGTCCGATCCGGCGCACGGCCGGTGGGTTGAAGCCGCCGGTCGTCGACTTGCTCGTCTCCGGCTCCCGTTTCGACTTGCTGCGCTTGCGACGATGTCGAAGGGCGGATCCCACGACGTTTAGAATCGGCTAATCGGGAAGCGGGATCAAGCTCGCGTTCTCCACAACCACGCAAGCGGCATTCGTCGGCGGGCGGATCAGCACCCGCATCTGATCCGAAACCGCAGCGGCACTCACACGGAGCAGGCTCACGCCCCCGGCCGATTCGAGCTGTTCGACATCGACCGACCGCTCCGCGAGCGCGACCTGTTTGCCGTTCACCGTCGATTCGATCGCGATCGAGATCGTTTGACCTTTGAGATCGCCGCCGGCTTCGCGGTGGGCGAGGATGGTGAAGGCATACTGCTTGCCTGATTCCACCTTTGCGTCCTGCCAGCCGAAGTTGAATTGCGGATTACTCAACAGATTGCTGCCGGCCGGCGAAGCGGGCTTGGCGTGTTCGGAAATGTTGCCGGGCAGGCGCGCAATCCGCGCGAGTGAGAGATCGTGCACCAGCGCCCGCGTGAGCAACCCGCCGTGATGCGAGCAGACGGCGACGCCGATCTGCGCCGGCCCCGCGTGTGCGATCTCGGCGGAGCCGAGCTTGACCCAGCCGTCGGCGCCATCGTCGGCGTAGGCGTCAACGCGGGAGCGATCGCGCACCAGCGCCACGCGACGCGGCAGCGGGCCCACGATTCGCTTTGTTTCAACGGCCGCAGTGCCGGCTCGGTCGCGCACCGTGAACCCCAGGCCACCGTCGGGGAAGGCGTGGACCATCACGAACGGCGATGACGCATAATCCGATGAGCTCGGATCGCCGAAGCGGATCATGAGCCCCGCCTTGGCGTAGACATCGCTGTTGGCCAGGTCGGCAATGCTCGCGATCAATGTCGCGGCCGGCGGCGCGGTTTGCTGCAAGAAAGAGAAGCTGTCGCGCGTCGCGAAAATGTCGCTGCCGGACGCGAAGATCGCCAGCCCGTCGGATGATTCGGACACGCCGCCCTTTGTGTCCGTGTCAACGTCGATCAACTTCCACCCCTTCACCGCCCGCGTCGGCGGGGCCGACTGCGGCAGCGGATCCAGCGGCGGCAGCGGCATCGGCGGCGCGAACTCATCCGTCAACGCCGATCGCAGCTTCTCATCCACTGCCAGAGGCATCGTCGCGAGGTCCAACATGTACTTTTCGATGTCTTCCAAAGAACTGCTTCGCACGTCGATGGCCGGCAGCGGGTCGGCGTTGGTGACCATATACCAGTTATCGCTTTCGACACCGGCCGTGGGCTTGAGCAGCTTGTAACTCCACATCGTGCCCATCCACCCGCGGCGGGCAAACTCGTCGAAGTAGCGTCGCATCATGGCGTCGCCGCCACAGCGTTCGAGCACGACGTTGAACTCGCCGATAAGCATGGGTGAGCCGACGCGCTGAACGTACGCGTCGGTCTCGGGGATCGTGCGCCCCAGCACAGCGGAGTGGCTCGCGACGGTCGAGGGCGAGCCGAACAAACCGGCGTAGTAATGGTCCGTGAACGCGACCTGCTTCATCCCCTTCGCCTTCACGTCGCCATAAAACGTGACGCCGCGCCCCAGCGCGTTGGGGAAGATGATCAGGTGGTTGTCGCCCGTGGATCGGATGGCTTTGTAGCAGCGACCAGTGAGGTCGATCAGGTTCGAGCGGATGTCGGTGTGAAAATCCGCGTAGGGTTCGTTGAGCAAGTCGTACGCCGCGACGACGGTGCGGTCCCTGTACCGCTGGGCGATCTTCGTCCACAGCTCGGTCATGCGTTTCTGGCACGACTCATCGGACCACAGCCGGTTCTGCCCGCGCTCGCCGGTGCATTGGTCGGTGCTCTGCCGCCCCGGCGCGCCGTGCATGTCGAGGATCACGTAGACGCCCGCGTTCTCCGCCATCTCCAGCGCGCGGTCCAGCCACTTGAACGCGTCGGGCCGCATCTGGCCGGATTCATCCATCAGCAGCAGCGATTCGAAGGGCAGCCGGACGACATTGAACTTGAAGGTCTTGATCAGCTCGAAATCCCGCGGCGTCACGTAGCCGGCACGATACGTTTCCATCAACTGCTGCGATTTCTCTTTTCCAAATCGCTGCTCGAGCGTGCGGAGGATCGTCTGCTGATCTTCGATGTCCCACTTCTGCATCCACGCTTCGAGCAGCAACCAGTTGCCCAGGTTGCAGCCGCGCAGGGTGATCGCCTTCCCGGATTCGTCGACGACCCGCGCTCCGTCACCGCGTAGCGCCGGCAGCGGCGCTGCAGCCGACAGCAGCGGCGTCAGAAAAAATGCGGCCGCCAGGGTGGCAGCCGCTGCGGAGGAGGCGAAAGTTTTCATCGCGCGAATCCTATTTTCGTGACACGGGTGTTCAGCCCGTGTCACGGTTCGATGTCAAGGCTGTGATCGAAGGAAGCCCTGCCAGTAGAGCTTAGCCTTGTATTCGGCGCTATTCGTGCTCAGCGGGAAGACGTCCTTCCACAGGTTAGTGCAGCGGACCTGGTCGACGTGCCCGTCGCCGCGGGCAACGTTGATGATCCCGTTGCGGGCGCCGTTGCGGTTGTAGTGCGGGTATTGCCCGGGGTTCTTGACCCAGTCGGCCCAGCACTGGTCGAAGAAGATGGTCGCCATCGATGAGCTGGTCATCTTGTTGAGCTTGTAGCCGGCGGCGTAGTAGACGTTGTAACGATAATGCGTCGCCCCTTGTTGGACCATCCAATCCATGCCGAGGTTGCTCACCCCCGGGCAACGCCAGATCGCGTGGACGAGGTTGTCGCTATCTTTGCCGGGCTTGGGCAGATACTTGGTCAGGATGTCCTGCACGTAAGGCGCGACGTTATTGCCCGGCGGCAGGCCGTGCAGGCCGCCGGCGTCGGCTTGTGCGTCGTTGCGGCTCTCCCACCAGAAGTTCCGGCCGTTGGGGAAATACTGCCGGTTCGCGTTGGCGTAGAGGATTGTCGCCTGCATGATCGAGCGCAGGTTCGACGAGCACTGCACCGCCTTGGCCGCGTCGCGCGCCCGGCCCAGGGCCGGCAGCAGGATCGCGATCAGCACCGCGATGATGCCGATGACGACCAGCAACTCGACCAGCGTGAACGCGCGGTTCTTCCGGTGTCTCATCTCAAACCTCACATGAATCATGCGCGGGCTAGGCGGCGGCGATGCGTTACCCGTAGTGTCGCCGCCAAATATAACATTCCCAACGCACCGACCGACGCGGGTTCCGGGACGCTCACCCCGCCCAAACCGACAGACCGCATCGCTTCATCGAACGAGGCGCCGGCCGGACTCACAACGCCCTTTTGCCAGTTCGTCGCGAGCGTGCCCAGGTCCGAGACGTCGACGAAGCCATCGTAGTTGAAATCGCCACCGGACCAGTCGGAGCTGGTTTGCCAGTTGGTCGCCAGCGCCCCCAGGTCCGATACGTCCACCGCTCCGTCCATCGTCGCGTCGCCGCCGAACGTCAGCTTCACCAGGACCGCACTGCCATCGACGGTTTCGCCGGCAAACGTGCCGCCCGACGGGCCGAGCAGTTTGGAGCTTTCGACGTATCCAAGTTGCTGCGCGTCGGGCGGGTTACTGGCCACGAGCTGCCCGCCGTGCAGGGCCGCGCCAACCGAAGCGATCGGCGTGGCGCCGGTGTAGTCGAGGATGAACGGGTTATCCGTGACGTCGAGTTTCGCATCGGAAGCGACCGACAGGCCCGTCACGGTGAGCACTTTGGCCGCGCCGGTGCCGTGCGGGGCGACCTTGGCGTTGGCCGCGGCACCGAGGGTGAGGCTCGTCATGTGGGTCGAGTTGCCAAAGGTGATGCTCGCGCCGGTCTGAACGTCGATCGACGACTCGTACGACACCACCCCGCCGCCGCTGGGAGAGACGCTCGTGCCCGAAGCGATGGTGAGCGGAGCGGAGAGGTGCAGCGTCGCGCCGGTCAGGACGTTAAGCTTCGTCTCACTCGCGATCCTGATCGGCACGCCGATCGTCTGCGAGCCGCGCTTCACGTCGACGATCGCCGCCCCGTCGGACGTCTGCAATGTCAAGCTGCCCGTACCGGCAAGAACGTAGCTGTGTGTGTTATCGAAACCGAGCGAACCCAATGTGAACGGGCCGTCGACGGTGACGGTTTGGTCGGCGCTGATCGCGCCCAGGAAGCGTGCCGCCGCGTCCACCCCGCCCGGCGATCCGCCCAGCCAGTTTGAGCCGGTGGACCACGATCCGCTCGAGTCCACGTTCCAGACGGACGTGACGACGAGGTTGGCGTTGTCCCACAGCACGCTGCCGCGCGCGCCCCAGGTCGCCAGTTCCGCCTTCACCTGCGTCGTGCCCGCCGGCGCGATCGCGGTCATCAGGTAAGGCGACCAGGGCTGGTTGGCCTGGTACTCGGCGGTGTGGTAAACGTCTCGCTGGGCTTCGGGCTTGAGTTCGTTGTTCGATGCGTCCAGGAAGAGGATTCGCATCTCGCCGGCCGCGTTGTCCCAGCCTTCGGTGCCGCAATCGGAAGAGAGGCTGTAGGCGACGCCTTCGGCGCCCGGGACGATCTGGAACCACCCGCCGCCGCTGGTCCACCAGTCGCCGTAATTGCCGGCGTTGACGTATGGGGTTCCGTTGAAGTCCCACGGGTCGTTGGCCGGGTCTGCCTTGTACGCCGCGAACGCCGTCGGGCCGTAGCTCCAACTGGTCCAGGAGTCGGGTTGGCCATTCGTGTCTGCGTCGGTGTTGAAGTTGCCGTTGGTCAGAAGCGTTTGCCCGAAGGCGCTTGCCGAGACCGCCCAAAGCAATGCCGTGATAGAGCGTGGTCCGAATCTTCGCATGGTTTTGACCTCCGCGCGCCTCGCCCGGCGCGTCTGGGCTCGCCGCGACGTTTGCACGTTCCTCGTGTTCTTGAAATGATCATCAGCGCCGGCTCATCGCGGCCGCCACGGCGCGCGCTCCGGCACTGATCATGAAGGTATCGGTCGTCGAAATCTCAGCCACGTCATTTTCCGACAACGCTTCTACGTTTTCCGACAAACGGCGCGCGCGCTGTTGGTTTGACCGAACAAGTGTTGTTTTGAAAGTGTCCAGAGGATGGTGCGTACTCTCTTCTGCACATCCCGGAGAAGACGCGCGATGAAAGACGCAACAACACTGCTGACGGCGACGCTCCTGATCTTGTGTCTCAATTGCCGGACATCGGCGGCGCCGCCCAAAGTCGTCAAAGCAACCCCCGACAACGGCGCGAAGGACGTCGACCCGACCACCAAGCAGATCGTCGTCGTTTTCGATCAACCGATGGACCGCCGCGGTCGATCGATCGTCGGCGGTGGCGAGAGCTTTCCGGAGATCGTCGGCCAGCCGACGTGGAGCAACGACCGCACGATCGTCATGAACGTGAAGCTCAAACCGGATCACGACTACTGGCTGAGCATCAACAATCCGACGTTCAAGAATTTCGCAAACACCAAGGGAGAATCGGCGGTGCCCTACCCGATCGCCTTCAGCACCGCGCCCGCAAAAGACGCGGCCGACAAACTCACGCCCGAGGTGAACAGGAAGGCGATCGCCGAGCTTCGCAAGTTCATCGACGACGATTACTCCTACAAGGACCTTCGGGGCATCGACTGGGACAAGCTGTTCGCCGACAACGCTCCAAAGCTGGAGAAAGCCGAGTCCGCCTCGGCTTTCGCGCGGCAGGCAGGCGAGATGCTCGCGGCCGCCAGGGACATCCACCTGTTCCTCAAAGTCGGTGACCGCACGTTCGCATCCGGGCGTCGCAGCGTGCCTGCGAATCTGGACCTCAAGACGCTGCAGAAAACAGTGCCGAAATGGAAGGAACAAGGCGGCGGCGTTGCGACGGGAAAATTCGACGACGGCGTCACCTACCTCTTCATCGGCTCGTGGTCGAATGACGTTCGCGCGTCGCTGGATCCCGCCTACGCCGCGATCGGAACTGCCGACCCGAAGAAAGGGATCGTCATCGACGTGCGCGCCAACAGCGGCGGGAGCGAAGACATCGCACGCGAAGTTGCCGGCTGTTTTGTTTCCGAGGCGAAGGTCTATTCGAAGAACACAATCCGCCACGACGGCAAGACCGAAGGCCCGTTCGATCGCATCGTCGAACCCAACCGTGCCCGGCCGAGCTTCCGCGGGCCCGTCGCCGTGCTGATCGGGCAATACTGCATGAGCAGCAACGAATCGTTCATCCTGATGATGAAGGCCGCCGGCGCGACGCTGGTCGGGGAGAAAACCTATGGCAGCTCCGGGAATCCCAAGCCGCACGAGCTGTCCAACGGCGTGACGGTGTTCCTGCCGAGTTGGCGCGACCTGCGACCGGACGGAACGTGCCTGGAAGGCGAAGGCGTCGCTCCCGACGTCGCGGTAAAAGCAGCGGACACTGATTTTCAAAATGGCGACCCGGTGCTCGACGCCGCGCTGAAGCTACTGAAAAAATGACTCGACCCGAATCCGTCGAATCATTTCGGCGATCGAGAGATCTTCATCCGCAGCAGCTCAAACGACCACTCCTGCTGCCCCGTGGCGAGCAGGAGAAGCGACGTCCCCCTGGGATCACACCACAGCGGCAGGAACGGCTTTGCGCCCAGCAGGTGTGACGTCTCTTCGGCGCCACTCTTGTGAAGCAGAAGCTGCTTGTCGGTGGCGTAAAGAAATCGGGCGGCCTGCGTGGTCGGCGCCCAGCAGCCGGCCTGGCTGCTGAAATCGAGCGGTGTGGGTTTCGCGTCTTCCAGGTGCAGCAGTGCGACCCGGTTTTGGGATGAGTCGAACGTCGCGAGCCATTGCTTGTCGGGGCTGAGGGGGTGAATGATTCCCGCGTGCGTGCGGACCGTCTCGCTCGCCTCATTCGGCAACGGCACTTTCGCGAGCCATGAGTTGGGGCTGTTGGCCTGCGGCACCGTACCGAGGATCCCGGTGTCGGTGCCGACGCGCGCGAAATAGAGCAACGCGTGGTCGCTCACCCACGCCGGCATGATCTGCCAAACCACATCCTTCGGCGGCGCCAGCGGCGTCAACTGCTGGGTCTGCAAGTTGTACACGTACAGCCGCGACTGCTGCGCAGTCAGGTCGAATCCCGCGAAAGCGAGCAGCGTTCCGCCGGGCGAAAGGCTCGGCGTGATGATGTGCGCGACGCCGATTTCGATCCGCCGGGTCTGGCCCGTTGCGAGCTGGTGGATGATCAGCGCGCAGTGGTTTGACTTGTCGTACGCCACGGCCATGAGCTGTTTGCTGTCGGCCGACCACACCGGCCAGGCGGCGCCCGTCGAAACCGTGCGGGGAGAAGCCTGCGGGTCGGTTGTGTCATAAATCACAAGCGTCAGCTTTGCGAGGGTTGCACCCGTGAGCGGCGCGTCGGGATCGAGTGTCGTGGCGTCGGCGCATTGCCACGCCGCCACCCACTTTCCGTCGGGGCTCACCACCGGAAGCTGAAGGCCCGTGTTCTGGAGCGAAGCGATGCGCGAGAATTGAAACCGATAGCGCCCGGCATCGATCCACTCCCACGCCGGCGGATCGTCCACAGGAGCGAGAGGCGGCAGCGATGCGGAGTCGGGTGGCCGAGGCGGCGCTGCGGGACGCGCACATCCCGCACAAAGCAAAGCAGCCAGGAGCAAAACTCGTTTCGATGCGATCATCGCGGCGGTTTATCCCCTTGGACCGGATTGCTGGTCGGCGGAGCCTGCTCGTTCATTTGTTTCCGCAGATTCTCGATCCAGTCCTTATAACCCTGAGCGGCGGCGGGTTCGTTTTCGCGGCGGATGACGTAGGGCGTGATGAAGGCGACCAGCTCGCGGTTCCGCCGCGCGGTATCCGTGCTGCGGAACGCCAGCCCGATCAGCGGGATGTCGCCAAAAAACGGCAGTTTGCGGATGTCCTTGAAATTCTCCTGCCGGATGATTCCGCTGAGCATCACCGTTTCGCCGTCGCGCATGATCACGTGCGTCGTCGTCTCGCGCCGGTCGAAAATGAAATTCCCGAACGTCGTCTCGCCGGGAACGATGTTCGAGAGCTGGAGGTTGATCGTCAGGTCCACGTCATGCTCGTTGGTGATGTGCGGGCGGATCCGCAGCGACGTGCCGACGGCCGTGTAGCTGAACGATTGGACGACCGTCGACCCTTCCGGCGAACTCTGCGCCTGGGTCTGGAACGGAACATCTTGCCCGTCGAAGAACTCCGCCTCCTGGTTGTCCGCGGTGTAGAGCTTGGGCTCGAAGAGGATCTTCAGGCCGAAATCGCGGATGAGCAGTTGAATCAGGAAGTTCAGGTTCAGGCCACCGGTGAAGACGGTGCTGCTGCTGTTGGGCCCGGTACTGCCGGAGATGATCTTGGTCGCGTTGATGTTGGCGCTTCCCCCGATCGAGCTGTCGGCCAGCCGCGGATCCTTCAGGATCGTCGGATCAGACGCGATCCGCAGGCCCAGTGTCGTCGTGTCGTCGCTTTGAACTTCCGCGATGATCGCGTGAATCATCACCTGCAACCCGGGCTGGTCGAGCTGTTCGACCAGCGCATGAATCGGCTGGGCATACGCGGCCGGTGCGACGACGAGCAGCGCGTTGCGGCGATGGATCGGAACGAAACGGATCTTGCCAATGAGGTTGCTGCTGGCCTGTTCGTCTTCGCGCGGGCGGGAGCGCTGCCACCAGAAGGTCATGACGTTGGGGTTTTCGTTTTGCTGTTGGGGGATCTGCGGGTTGAGCCCGTTGCCGAGATTTTCGCCGCCGCGCTGTTGAGTTTGGACGCCCGACTGGCGGTACGCGACCGCCAGATCGCGCTTCGCGCGCAAAATCTCGGCCATCGTCCCCGGTTCGGCCAGCGTCGCGTTGAGCTGCTCGGCCAGGTCTTCGGCGTTGGCGTGCTTCAGCTCGATCATCTCGGGCAGGCCGGCGTCCTGCGGCTGGTCGAGCTGCGCGATGAGGTTGTCCATCACCACGTAATTCGATGAGCTCTTGGCCACCACGAGCAGGCGATTGGATTCGGGCATCGCCTGGAAGCGAAACTGCCCATACAGCCGCCCCACCGGCTGCTGGTCGCGATTGCTTGCCAGGTCCATCAGCAGCTCGTCAAAAAAGAACGGCGAGCTCGGCCGCTTCGCGTTTTTCTTGAAGAACAGTTCCTCGAGCATGTCCTTGAGCTTGACCGGATCGACGTGCTTGAGCGTGTAGATCTTGGGCTGCGATTCGGTCTCCGACAGCGGCAGGTCCCACTCCTCCTTGAGCAGCTTGGCGATCTGGTCGAGCATCGCCGCGTCGCTGAACACGATCACCGCGTTTCGCCGCGTGTCGGCCGTCACCTTCACGCGCTGCGTCGGCTGGCGGCTCCGTGAGGAGGAGCCGTCGAAAATGTAGAACGGGCTGTAGCCGGTCTGCTGCTTGCCGACATACAACTGCTCGATGTCCTGCGCGACTTCTTCGGCGTCGGCGTACTGGAGCTGGAAGACGCGCATGATCTGGTTGCCGTTTTCCTTGTCGAGCTGCGCGAGCAGCTCCTTGACCAGGTCACGCCCGCGCTTGGAGCCGGTGACCAGCAGCTTGCGCGACTGGTTGAACGGTACGAGCCGAACGCTTTGCCGCGCGTCGCCGGTCGGTATGGCTTCGATCGTCTGCGTGATCTGCCGCGAGACTTCCTCCATGTCCGCGTGCTGGATCTCCAGCACGTCAAACTGAGACTCGGCGCCTGTCGGCGGGACGTCCAGCTTGGCCACCCACTCGTCGATCAGATCCATCACCCGCGCCGATGCGACGGCGATGATCCAGTTTCGCGAGACGTCGGCCAACAGCACGACCGGCGCCTTGTTCTCCTCCACGAAGACGGCCGACGCCGCACCCGCCGCGCCGCCGCCGCCACCCGAGCCGCCGCTGCGGCCCGGCGAGGGAGAAACGGTGACGCCTTCAGGCATCGGCGATGACATCACCACGGGTTGCCCACCGCCCGAGGGCGCCGCGCCGCCGCCACCGGTTTTGGTCGTTCCCGCCAGCACGTCGCGCGCCTGCGACCCGAGGCTGCTGGCGATCAGCACGCGCACCGTCGCCACGATGTCGGCCGCGTCACCCTGCTTCACCGCGATGATCTTCTTGATCGTCTGGTCCGCCTGCGCGACATCCAGGCTGTTGATCATCTGCTCGATGCGTTCCAGGTCCTCCACGGTGTCGGTCACCATCAGCCGCCGCGTGTTCGGGTCGGCCATCACGTGGCCGAACTCGGGCAGCATCGGCAGCACGACGTCCTTCATCTTCGCGACGTCGAAATACTTCAGCTCGAACATCTTGTGAACGACTTGCGCCTTGTTCGTGATCGTCGTGACGGATTGGTCGGGCGGAATGACCTGGAGCAGCGACTGCTTCGCGTCGGTGATCGACTTCATGTTGATCACGCGCGGCGATTCCTCCATCACGATGCCGTTTTGCCGCAACGCCTCGGCGATGACCTGCATCGCCTCCGACAGCGTTCGCTGTTTGGAGCTGACGACGGTGATGCGTTTCTGCTTGATCGATTCCTGCGGGATGACCGGCTTGCCGGTTTTTTCGCTGATGAAGATGAACAACTGCTCGGCCGGCGCGTCGCGGAAGGAGATTGAGACCATCTCCTGGTCCGGCGACGGTCGCGGCGGAGCGGGCGGGTCGGCACTGGGCGCCGTCGCGGGCGCCGTTGTCGAAGGGGCAGTCGTCGGCTGCTGCGGCTGTGTCTGTGCGACAACGAGCGTGCCCATGCAGATGACGGCGACGCACAACAGGAGCACCCGGGCTGCCGCGGAGATTGGCTTCATGTGTGAGTCTCGTCTTTTCCGGTGTTACGGTTGAATGACGATCGTCGGCGGCGGCGGCGACCCGCCGCTGCGCCGGACGCCAGAACTGCTTCGCATTTGCGCCGCCATGTCACCGGGCGGCGGCGGCGGCGAGGACGACATCGGCGATTGGAACACAAACAACTTCTGCTCCTGCCCGTTGCTCTGCACCTGTACCCAGTTCGGGCCAATGGCGAGGATCTTCATGTCGCCGGCCGATTGACCGACTTTCAGCATCATCGAGCCGTTGAAGATCGCCTGGTCGCCCAGCACGCCGGTGAGCTGCATCGGCGGTGGCGCGATCAAACGGTTGGTCGAGATGCGCTTGATGATCTCGTCGCGCTGGTTGGCCGCGAGGCTCGCCATCGTCTCGGGGCCGACGCCAGTGAGCTGGGAGTATGTCTGCGTCAGCCGGCGGACTTCGAACCATTCCCGCGCCGCGCGGATCGAGTTGAGCAGCACCGCACCGCCGAGCACGACCAGTAACCCGACCAGCGCCAGTTCTCCCGCCCGCGCCGGGGGCGGCAGCGACCACTTTTTCGTGATGGCATCGATCACGGTTTTCCCTCCGCCCGCGCGAGCGTGCTCCAGACCATCGTGACGGTCATCTGCCCCTGCCCGCCCGTTGTTTCCAGCCGGTCCAGCAACAGCAGGTTCGGGTTGCTGCGGGCCGAGCTGAGCAGTTGCACCAGTTGCATCGGCTGACACATGCTCTGGACCTGCACGGTCACGCGCACCACGCCGGGCAGTTCGCTCAGCGGTCGCGGCCCTTCGGGTTGAACGCTGCGGATCTGCGAGCCGGAGCGGTTGTTCAAATCCATCACGTCCTTGATGAGCTGCGTCCGCGCGGCCTCCATTCCCACCAGCGGCTTCTTGATCGCAGATCCCAGAATGGGTTCGAGTTGACGATCCAGCGCCGCCAGCCGCTGCGTTTGCTGCTGGACGTCTTCGAGGCGCTGTCGCGAGTGCTCGATCCGGTCCCGCTGATCGCCCCAATGCGACCACCACGGCAGAATGAGCAGCCACACGCCGGCGATGGACGCCAGCGCGATCGCGCCCAGACGAATCGCCCGCCGGTCTCGCTGGTTCATGCGCCACCTCCGCCGGGTGGGCGATTGACAGATGGCTGTGTCGTCGTCGCCGCCGCCGGGGGTGGCGTCGGCGGCGGTTTCGGGCTGTTCAGCAACAGCCCGGCCATCGGCGCGGAGTCGGCGGTAAGCTCGATCGTCCAGCGATTCTGATCGTTGCGCGCCGAGCGGAGCTGAACGTTGGTGAGCACCTTTGATTCCTGAAGCTTGCGCAGGAAATCGTCAACTTCACTCGATCCGCCGACCACGCCGGCCAGATGAAACTGCCCTGCGGCGCTGAGCCCGAAGCTGTTCATCTGGAGCGAAGGCGGCGCCGCGGCGAGGATCGCGTCGAATCCGGGCAATACCGGCGAGGCGTTTTTCTCCAGATAACGATCAACCGCGAGCCGACGCTCGATCCCGCCGGAGCTGGATTCGGCGGCGTGCAGTTGCTCGACCTGGCGCGTGAGCCACCACGCCCGCCACTCGTCGATCCCGAACATCAGCAGGATGGCCAGCACGCACGCGCCGGCGATCATCGCGGCGCGGCGCGGACGGATCGTGGCGCTGGGTGGCGTCGAATCGGCTGCCGTCGCGAAGTTGACCGTGCGCGTTGTCGCGTCATCGAGCAGCAACCGAGCGGCGGCGTCGGCGCCGGATTCAACGATGTCCACCTTCAACGTGATCCCCAGCGCATCCGACAGCATTTGGGCCGTCTGCCCCGCCGTTTCCGGGTTGCTCGTGCGCAACACGCCCTGCTGCGGCCAGCGCTGGCGCGGCAGGCCGTCGAGCAGGGATCGATAACTCTGCCTCGCCTGGCCGATCCATTCCTGTGAGTTTTCCGAACCGTTGTCGATGACCACGCATCGCCGCAATCGGCCGTCGACGTGTACGGCCAAGGTCGCCGCCTGGTCGTTCAGCTCCACGACCAACCCTTCCGCGGCCGGCGACCCGGTGGCCAGCGCCAGCGTCCGCGGCACCAGCAGTCGCAGCGGAACCTGGGCGGGCGCCGCCTTGCGGATCTGTTCGAGCAAGCTCTTCTGCGCCGCGCAGAGCAGGACCCACTGCATTGCGGGATTGATCGGATCGTCCACGCCTTGCCAGCTCCAGCTCAGCCGCTCGTCGCCGCCGTGGAACAGCGCGTCGGCCTGCGATTGAACCATCTTCGCGGTCGCTGCCGACGACGTTTTGGGAAGCGCGACGCCGCGGCACAGCGCCGACCGATCGGGGAAGCAGACCGCCAGCGGCTGATCGCTCGGAATCTGCGCCAGCTTCGCGCCCAGCTCGCCGTTGAGCGTGCCGGTGTTCCAGAAGTTGCCCACGTCGTACGTCTGCCGGTGCTCGACGTTGACGACGTCCGCGCCGTTGCGCCCGAGCCGAACGAGCTCGGCCGACGTCTGCGTGAGCTCCAGGCCCCACGCCGCGCGAACTGGTTGGGCGGCGGCTCGCTTCATGGGGTTTGATACCAGTAAAGGATTTTCATCTGCGGCTCGCCGCGATCGATCACCGCGAAGATGCGGCGCTCCAGGCCGCTGGCGCTGACGCCGATGCTTTCGACGCTGAAGACGTCGGACCGCACCGTCACGCGGTCGATCATCCCCCGCAAACCGTTGGGCTCGATGACGTGGCGGTCCAGCAGATCCTTGAGCGTCTTGAATACCCCGCCCGACGAGGACCGGCTGGCGATCACGCGGTCGGCCAGGTCGGAGCTCATGCCCGGCAGCGTGATGAGGACTTCGCGCGGCGCGGTGTTGAGGTTGATCTTGCCAGGAAGGCGCGTCTCGCTGGTCAGCGAGATTTCTTCGGCATGCGCGGCGAGCCAGTCCATCGTGATCTGCGAGACCGGCGGCTCGCCGCCCGTCTGTTGATTGTTCTGATCGCCGCCCCCACCAGGCCCGGGCCCCGCTCGGATGTTCAACAACGCCCCAAGGTTCTGATACTGCGGGTTTCTCCCCTGCTGTACCGCCTGCGCGAGCTGCGGGGTGAAGTTGAAACGCTCCTGCAATTGCTGGGCGGAGGCGCTGTTGAAGTTCACGCGCTGCGTGCCCTTGCGGTCGTGATTGGGCTGATACGAGTACACCGTCGTCTGCGCCGCCGACCCGGTCGCGCCCAGGACAGAATTGCTCTTGCCGAAAAAGCTGCGGTCTTCGAAGCCCTGGATGAGGAACAGCTCGCGATGGGTCTGAAGGTCCTTGCCGCGCATTTCGTAAGGAAACTGAAGTTGTACGTAATAGCCGCCCTTGGATTGGTTCTGATTCGCGCCGGCGCCTGCGCCGCCGCCGCCTGGCGTTGACGGTGCGGCCGCGCGCCACTCGAGCAGTGCGTTGATCTGTCCGTCGCTCAGCGTTTTCAGTTCGGTCAACTGATTCTTGTCGGCGATGTTGAGGTTTACCCGCGCCGACTCGTCGTCGAGGCCGGGTCGGTTGTCGTCGGCGGCGCTGTGGACGGAAAACGTGCCAGAGCCAAGCGACACTTTTTCGAATACCGTTTCGTCGCGGTACCACCGCTCGAACGTGCTGTCGGAGGCCGGATCGTCGTCTTCCAGCACGGCCATCGCCTGCTCGACGCCGGCGCGGGCCAGCCAATGCGCCTGGACGGCCGACAGTTCCGCGTGCGCCAAGCTCGCCTGCGTGCGCGATGCACGCATGACGCCCAGCAGCATCACGCTGGCGACGAGCACGACCCAGAGCACCATGACCAGGGCCACGGCACGGTCGCGCGCGGAAGATGTGCCGTGCTTGCTCATTGCGCCAGGTCGTTCGCATTCGTCGTGGTTTGACCGGTTTCCCAGCCGGGGAAGTTCACGATCGCGCTGACGGCGCCGAGGTGCGTGCTGCCCGGGCTCGCGTCGTCGCGATAGATGAGCCTCACGTTCACCGCCGTCGGCCAACGCTTCAGCCGGTCGGGCCACGTGTCCTGCCACTTCTGGCCGTCGTAGTACTGCAAATCCAAGCCGAACACGTCGCTGGCGAGCGGCTCGACCACGCCGCCGCCGTCAGGCGGCAGGTTCTTTGTCGGGTCGCTGCGGCGCATGAGCATCGGGTGGGCGCCGCTGGCGTCGTCGCGGACGAAAAATTCGACCTCGTGCACGTCTGATTCGGGTTGCCCGCTGCGAATGATCCGCCGTTCGATGCATCGAAACCGCACGCGTCCGCTGGGGATCGGGTCGCTTCGTTCCGCGACGCCTTCGAACAGCACGTCGTTGTCCGTCACCGGCCGATACGCGTTGCGCAGCGCCGAGGTGATCGTCCGCAGCGCGACGCTGGCCTCCTGCTGGCCTTGAAGCCGATTCTCCGCGACCTCTCGCGCCCCCGAGACAACGCGCATAAACGCCCCCGCCGACGCGACGAGCAGCACCGTCATCATCAGGACGACGAGGAGCTCGACCAGTGTGAAACCAGGCACGGAAAACCGCAGGCACGAAGTGACCAAGTGCGATCGCGCATCGCCTTCGTCCCTTCGTCCCTTCGTCCCTTCGTGCCTTGCTCCCATCACAAATCCCTCCACTTCACCGCCGGGTCGTGTGACTTGGGCGGGTCGTTCAGATACGTCTGCACCTCGCGGCTCAATTCCTGTTTCCCCTGGCTCCACTTGATCGTCGCGGTGACCTGATAGAGGTGTCCGTCCGGACGATTCGCGACGTCGATCGTCCAGGAAAACCGTTCGTCCTCGTCTTCGAAGTTCCCGCTGCGCGGTCCCTCGGAAGCGATACGCTCCGGGCCGATCAAGTCCACCTTCGTGAGCAACTCGTTCAGCAACGCCGCGGCCCGACGTTCGTCACGGGCGTCGGAGAGCGCGCCGTACGAGCGCGAGAGCGCCATGCCCATCACCCCGATGGCCATCGCGAGGATGATTCCCGCGACGAGCACTTCGATGAGGGTGAAACCGCCGCGCTGCGGGTGGCTGCGAAATCCTCGCCGCCGCGCGTCGCTTCCCTTGTCCACGTCAAGCCCGCACATCCAGGTCCTCCCGGTCGTTGGGGATTTGTCGGACCGCCGCGTTGTACAGCTTCACCAGCCCAGAATTCGGCGCCACGATCAGCGAGTAGACGACCCGCCCATCGCTCATCTCGATGCTCGCCGCGTCGGCCTCTCCGGTTGGGCGGAAGGTGATGACATCGGGTTGCTGTGTTTCCGCGTCGCGCGACTGGATCACGATCGAAACAAATCGAACCCGCTCGTCGAGCTTGTTCTTGTGCCCGCCGGGCATCGCTTCGAACTTGTCCTGGTCCGGATCGGTGCGGACGCTCAGGTCGTACGAGTTGTCCTGCTGCGAAAAGGTCACACGGCAATCGCGACCATGGATCACCGCGTACGAGCGGGCATACCGCAAGGCCGAGAGCAACCCCCCGGCCGACTCGCGCGCCGCCACGCCCGCCGAAGCTGAGCTGAGCGACACTGCCGTCATCGTCAGCACGACGGACATGATCAGCAGGACGACGACGATCTCGACGAGGGTAAAGCCGCGGCGGCGTGTCCTGTCACCAGTTATGCACATCCGCGTCCTCCCCGCTGCCACCTTCGGTGCCGTCGGCGCCGAGACTGTAGATGTCGAACTTGTCGTGCTGCCCCGGGTATTGGTACTGGAATGGCTTGCCCCACGGATCGACCAGGTCCTTCGCCTTAAACATGGGGTTCCAGCTCGTCTCGGGCACGTCGGCCGGCCGATCGACCAGCTCGTTGAGGCCCGAGGGGAAGCGGTTGTGCTCGTAGTAAAACTTCTCGACGGCCTGTTCGATGACTTTGACCTTCTGCTGTGCGACGGCTGATTTTGCCTTGCCGACTTCGCCAAAAAACCGCGGCCCGATCAGCGCCGCGAGCACCGCGATGATGATCACGACGACGATGATCTCGATCATGGTGAAGGCGTATCTGTCCCGCCACTGCGGGTGGAAGGATCGATCGATGTGGACTCTCATGTCAGACCTCTTCCCGTTGATTACGTGATTACGTGATTACGTGAACAGAGGCTTTCACGTAATCACGTAATCACGTATTCACTTCTCACCCTCCCGTCGGCGTCAGCTCCATGCTGACGATCGGCAGCAGGACTGCCGCCAGGACGAACGCGACGACCAATGCCAGGCACACGATCAGCACCGCCGGCAGCACGCTCATCAGACGCGCGATGGCGGCGGCGGTTTCCTTTTCGAAGGCGTCGGCGAGTTTTAAAAGCAGTTCGTCGAGCCGTCCCGTCCGTTCGCCTAACGCGATCACCTGAATAAGCAGCGGCGGGAAGTCACCGGACTGTCGCAGCGGCTCGGCGATCGACTGCCCCTGCGTGATCCCGGCTGTGATCCGATCGAGCTTGCTGGCCAGGGCACGGTTGCCCAGGGTGTCGCGCATGACGCGCATCGCCTCGATGATGCCGATGCCAGCCTTGGTGAGCGTTCCGAGGGTCCGTGCGAATCGCGCGACGGCGGCGCGGCGTAACGCGTTGCCCAGTACCGGAATGCGCAACAGGAACCCATCGAACGCGATGCCGCCGGCCGAGCTGGCTTTCCACAGCGAGAATTGCCACCAGCCCAGGATCAGAAGCAGGCCCACGAGCCATCCCCAGCCGCGCAGCAAGTCGCTGGCGCCCATCAGCATTCGGGTCGGCCAGGGCAGCAGGGCCGGGCTGTCGCCAACGGTGGCGAGGATGCGCGGCAGGATGAAGACCAGGATGATCACCACCGAAACCGCGGCCAATCCCAGCACAAACAATGGATACGTTGCAGCCGCGCGAATTTTCTCACGGAAATCCAGATCGCGCTGTGCAAAATCCGCCAGCGACTCCATGACCTGGTCGAGCACGCCGGCCGTCTCGCCTACGCGAATCATGCTGACTTCGAGCGGCGCAAAGACGCGCGGGTGCTTGGTGAATGCTTCGGAAAGCGATTCGCCCGCCTGAACCCGACCCGCCAAGTCATTGGTTAACTCGCGTAGTGCCGGCTGGGTGGCCTGTTCTTCGATGATCCGAAGGGCTGGTAGAAGGGGCAGGCCCGCGCTGAGCGCCGTGGCAAGCTGCGCCAGCATCGACGCCTTCATCCGCAACGGCACGCGCGATCGGAAACCTGAGGCATGCGAACTGCTGCCGCCTTTGGCGTGCTGTTCCTTGGCCTGGATCTCGGTAACGAACCGCCCTTCCTGCGCCAGCGCAGAAATCGCCTGCTGCTTGCTGGACATGACGATCCAGCCCGTAAGCGTCTGGCCGCCTTGATCCAGAGCGGTGTATTGGAACTCGGGCATGGTGATTCGCCGAATTGCGAGAGACAAGTGCGTTGACGACCTTGAAATGGGTCGTCATGCCTCAGTTGTCATTCCGAGGACTGTCCCGATGGATTTCACATTCGTTGGTTGAATTTCCCGCTAACTGATCGCTTCTTCCGTCTGCGTGTCCTGCGTGACGCGCAGTACTTCTTCGAGAGTCGTGAGTCCCCTGCCGGCGCGTCGGAGGCCGTCCTGGCGCATCGAGCGTTGATCGATTCCGGCCACTGCCGCGATTTCGGTTGCCGTGGCCCGCCGCAGGATCGCCTGCCGAACCGGGTCGGTGATCCGAAGCAGTTCGAAGATGCCCGTTCGGCCGGTGTACCCGGTCTGCCGGCACTGGCTGCACCCGGCGCCGGTGTAAAACTTTCGATCCGAGCCGTTGCCATATCCCAGCCGTTGCAACACGAGCGGATCCGGCTGGGCGACTTGCTGGCAGTTCGTGCAGATCCTGCGCACCAGACGCTGACCGAGCACGCCCTCTAACGACGACGCCAGCAGGAACGGCTCGACGCCCATGTCTAATAGGCGCGTGACCGCGCCGGCCGCGTCGTTGGTGTGCAGCGTCGAGAAGACCATGTGCCCGGTCAGCGCGGACCGGATCGCGATGTCGGCCGTCTCGCGGTCGCGAATTTCGCCGACCATGATGATGTCCGGGTCCTGTCGCAAAATCGCGCGCAGCCCGCTGGCGAAGTCGATCCCTCGCTTTCGGTTCACGGCAATCTGGTTGATGCCGTCGATCTGGTACTCGACCGGATCCTCGATCGTAATGATTTTCTTTTCGGCAGATGCGATGCGGCACAGGGCCGCGTACAGAGTTGTGCTCTTCCCACTACCAGTTGGTCCGGTGACCAGAAATATTCCGTGCGGGCGAGTGAGAATCTTCTGCAATTCGGGCAGAAGGTCCGATTCCATCCCCAGGTGCTCCAGGTCAAGCATCCCGGCCGAGCGGTCCAGCAGACGCATCGCGACCGATTCGCCGTGCACCGTGGGCACTGTTCCGACGCGAATATCGACTTTCCCGCGCGGGCTTTGAAATGCGATGTGCCCGTCCTGCGGCACAAATCGCTCCGCGATGTTCATCCCCGCCATGATCTTGATGCGCGACGTGATCGCGGGTTGCAGCCTTTTCGGCGGCGGCGAAACTTCCTGGAGCAAGCCGTCGATGCGGTATTTGACCTTGAAGACTTTTTCGTACGGTTCGAGATGAATATCGCTCGCCCGCGCCTCGATCGCCTCGACGATGACGAGGTTCACCAGGTTCACGACCGACGGCTCGCGGGCCATTTCCTGCAGTTGGACGGTAATGTCTTCGGCGCTGCTCGACGGAGCGGACGAATCGTCCAGATCCGCGATCATGCGCGCGACGCTGGAGCCGTAAAACCGGCGCAGCGCGACCATCAGCTCGGCCTCGGGGCAGTAGAACCGCCGAACACTTTTGCCCCCCGAGAGTACGCGCACCGCGTCGCAGGCGGCCGAGTCGAACGGGTTGGCCATCGCCACGCTGAGGGTGCTGTCGGTCACCTTCAGGGGAACAAGCTTGTGGTGAGACGCGAATTGCGAGGGGATCAGGGCGATGGCCTGCGGGTCGGGCGTCTGTTCTTCCAGATTCGCCGTCGGCAGGCCGGTTTGTTGGACCAGCGCATCACACAGCGACGCCGCATCAAGAAAGCCCAGCCGGACGAGCGCTTCGCCCAAATGCAAACCCAACTGCGATTGTGTTTCCAGGCCCTGGCTGAGCTGTCCGGAATTGATGCGACCGGCATCGACGAGGATCCGGCCCAGGCTTCGCCATCGCGCGGGATCGCCCGCAGCACTGGCCGCTATCGTATCCACACTGAGCGCGGGAGTTCCCATGTTGCCCCTCTTGTCGAGACCCGGTTGCCTCGGACGAATCCGCCTCCGTCAGAATATATCCGCCGACATCATTTCCCCAACAAAATCCCGTGTGAATCATCAACTTCGGTGAATATCTGCTAGCTTAGGGCATGCGAACCCTTTCCATTGCGTTCGTGCTTTTTTGTTGCGCCACCGCAACAGCGGCAGATTTGGCCGGCGCCGAGTTCAACGCCGTCTCTGATGGAAAGACAGACGCGACGCAAATGTTTCAGCGGGCCGTCGACGAGATGGGAAAAGCGGGCGGCGGCGTGGTGAACGTGCCCCGCGGGAGCTATCTCTTTGCCCGGCGGTTGAACGTCCCGGCCGGCGTCACGCTCCAAGGCGTCTGGACGAGCGTCCCCGCCCACAACGGCCTGCGCGACAAGGGCCTTCCCAAGCCGACCGACGACGGCACGACTTTTCTCATCACCGCCGACGCCGGCAGCGAGAAGGCCGCGGCGTTCATCACGCTCAACACGAACAGTTCTCTCCGTGGCGTGGTGCTCTTCTATCCGAATCAAACCCTCACCGAAATCCCCACCGCCTACCCCTACGCGATCTCGATGCGCGGCAAGAACCCGGCCGTGCTCGATTGTGAACTGCTCAACCCGTACAACGGTATCGACGCCTCCGGCAGCGAACGTCACCTCATCCGCAATGTGCAAGGCCAGCCCCTGCGTCGCGGGATTTACGTCGACAACATCACCGACATCGGTCGAATTGAGAACGTCCACTTCAACCCGTGGTTCAGCATGTCGCCGAAGCTCTTCGACTGGCAGATGAATAATGGCGAAGCGTTCATCCTCGGCCGGGCGGATTGGGAGTACGTGCTCAACACGTTCTGCTTCGGCTATCGGGTCGGCTACCACTTCATCAAGACCGAACACGGCGTGTGCAACGGGAACTTCCTGGGCATCGGCGCGGACGATTGCCAGACGGCTGTCGTGGTTGACCAGTCGGCGCCGTACGGGTTGCTCATCACCAACGGCGAGTTCGTCAGCTTCCATGGGCCCGATCCGACGATGGTGCGCGTGGCGAAAGAAAACGACGGCGTCGTGCGTTTCTCGAACTGCGCGTTCTGGGGGCCGTGTCATCAAATCGCAGTCATCGACGGGCGAGGAACGGTGGGATTCTCGGATTGCACCTTTGCCCAGTGGGACGGCAAAAAGGAAGGACGCGCCGCGATCCAGGCGAGCGGCGGCAGCGTGATCGTGCGCGGCTGCACCTTCCGGCAGAACGCGCCGCAGATCCAGCTCAAAGACGGGGTCAAGAAAGCGGTTGTCACCGGCAACGTGGTGAGCGGCGAAGTTCGAATCGAGAATCACGCCCGGAACGCCGCGGTCGCCGACAACGTCGGCGATATATCCCCGTAACACGGGCAGCATTACGAAATGATCTGCGCCATCCACTTGTTGCAGCCGCAGTCGCTGTAGTCCTTCTTCGTCGGCGCCGGCGCGACGACGACATGATTCGCCGTCACCTGCTGCGGCGCGACCCGCTTCGCCAGCGCTGGCGACGACGGCGCCGCGAGCGACTTCTGCCAGTTCGTGGCCAGGAGTCCCAGGTCCGTCACATCGACGACTCCGTCATAATTGAAATCGCCTTGCGCGAAGGTCATGCCACTGCCCTGCCAGTTGGTGGCGAGGATGCCCAGGTCCGAAACGTCGACAATACGGTCGTGGTTGCCGTCACCGGCGAGCGAGAAGAAGTCGGCAGTGTTGCCCCCCGCCAGCGGGTTGCCGGCCAGGTCGTGTACCTGCGTCGTATCGAGGGTGGCGCGGTAATTTCCGTCGGGCAGGATTCCCGCGAAGGTGAACGTTGCGGTATGCGTCGCCGAGTTGAAGCTGTAGGCGACGGGTGTCACCGTCGTCCCGGCGGTGAGGTTGTTAACGGTGATCGCTGGCAGCGACGCGGTGACGTCTTCGTCGAACGTGAACGAGAGCGAATTCGGCGAGGCCTGATAAGCAAAATTGGACGAGACGAGCGTCGGCGGCGTCGTATCGATTGTCGACGCGGTGTACAGCGCGTCCACTTCATCGGCCGTGAGCCCGCGGCCGAAGAGCGAGACGTCGTCGATCACGCCCTTGAACGTCTTCGACGCCGAGCCGGTCGTGTCGGCCGCGCCGATGATCATCGGGCTGCTCGTGACGGCCAGCGCCCCGGAGGCGCTGCTCGTCGCAACATTGATCCCGTCAACGTAGAGCTTCATCACGCTGCCGTTGTACGTCCCGGTGACCATGTGCCACGCGTCCAGCGACGGCAGCGCCGTCAAAACCGAACCCACGCCGGCCAGGCTGAAGATCAGGCTCCCCGCGCTGGCGAAGAGCTGGTACTGGGCGGTGGTGGTCCCTTTCTGGAGGATGACCGGCGTGCCGCTCCAGTCGGTGGGCTTGATCCAGACCGACGCGCTGATCGCGTTGGAGGGGTTGATCGTCTGGTTGTCCACCAGCGAAACGTACTGTCCCGGCTGGAACGTCAACCCGAAGCCGCTGCGGCTGGAGGTCCACGCGGGTCCGCCCACGAGGGTGCCGTCGTTGTTGTTCGGCGTCGAATCGTCAGCGATGCTGCCCAGACCTTCGTCGAACTTCAGGTGTGCCGCGTTGCCGTAGATGGCGGAGATGTCGACGGGGTTCAAGGCGTAGTTGTACACGCGCACGTCGTCGATCTTTCCGTCAAACGTCAGCCCCGTCGATGACGACGCGTGCGAGCCGCCGATGAAGAACGGTTCAGGCGTGGTGCCCATCGGGCCGGTGGCGGCGCGCGAGGTGGAGAGGATTCCGTCGACGTAGATCCGCATCTCGACGCCGTCGTACGTCGCCGCGACGTAGTGCCACACGCCCGCCGTCGGCAGCGGCGCGGTCAGCGTGCCCTGGAGAGACAGGTCGAACTTCAGCGCGCCTTCGTCGGCCTCGAGCACGTAATGCGTTTCGCGTCCGCCCTTCTGGATGATCGGGCGGGTCTGGTCCCACGCGTCGGCCTTCACCCAAGCGCCCAGCGTGATGCCGTCGGTCATGTTCAGGGCCGCGTTGTCGCCGGCCTGCGCCCAGTCGGTCGAGCCGTTGAGGCCCAGCGAGTGCGAGCTGGCGTCGGCGGTGTCGGTAGGATGCGTCGGCGAGCCGACAACCGTCGCGATGACGCCGTGTCCGCTGGCGTCGCTGAGCGTGGTGCCCGACGCTTCATCCAATCGAAATCGCGCGACCAGCGAGTTGATCGTCGCACCCTGCGTGGTGACGCTTTGCTCGGGCGTGTAATTCGAGAAGTCCAGGACGTTGTAGGCGCGCACGCGATAGAAAAACGTCGTCGCCGAGGGCAGACCCGTGTCGTTGTATCCCGTCGCGTTCGCGGGAAGCGAAGCGATCTGCGTGTAGGTGCCGGTTCCGGCCGGCCGACGTTCGACGAGGTAGCCGGCCTCGTTGTTGGCGATGTCGTTCCAGAGGATCTGAACGTTTGACGCAGAGCCAGCGGTGAGGTTCATCCCGGTCGGGGCGGCCGGTGCGATGCCGGCGTTGAGGGTCGCGACCTCGGCGGCGCTGAGGGCGTAGTTGAAGAGCCGCACGTCGTCGATCTTTCCATTGAAATGGTCGCCGGCCGTAGAGGTGGGGTTTTTCGATCCGATGACCAGCTGATCGGCTGTCACCGGCACCGTTCCGGCGCCGGGGCCGCTTGCCACGAGAGAGCCGTCGACGTAGAGGCCCACGGTCGACCCGTCGTACGTGCCGACGACCAGGTGCCACACGCCCGTCGACGGAAGCGCCGCAGTGACGACGCCGACGCCGCTGATCTCGAACTTCAGATTGCCCTCGTCCAGCAGGCGATACTGGTTGTCGTTCTGCCCCTTCTGGAGAATGCGGTGATTGCCGTTGGCCCAGCTCGTCGCGTTGATCCACGCGATGACGGACATCTGCGTGCTGGGGTTGAGTGACGGGCTGTTCGGCACGGTCGCATACGCGTTGGCCGAGCCGTCGAACAGCAGCGCACTGCCGAATTTTCCGGTCGTCCAGGTGGTGCCGGCCGGGTTGATCGTCGCGAGGTTGCCGTTGCCGCTGGAGTCCGCGGCGGTGGTTCCGGTGTTTTCGTCGAACTTGAAACGGACCAGGGTCTGCTTGACGAGGATGGTGCTGGCGCTGGCTTGCGTTGGTGCCGAGGCGCCGTTGGGGTTCTGCGCGCGCACGCGATAGAAGTACAACGTGCCTGGCGCCAGGCCCGTGTCGTGATACGTCGTCTGAGGCGAGTCGACCGTGGCAACGGGGATGAAGTTGCCGTTGGAGCCGGAGCGGCGCTCGATCGTGTACTGCGGAGCGCCCGCGACCGCCGACCACGACAGGTCGATCGCCAGCCCGCTCGAATCGGTCGTCGCGGTGAGCGAACCCGGCGCCGCCGGCAGACCCTGGAGCAGGCCGTACACCACGAGTTGGTTCGAGAACGTCGGCAGGTAGACCTTGCCATTGTCGACGGTGGGCGTGTTGAACTTGGCGAGGTTGCCAAAGTCGTCGCGCGAAGCATTCTGCTGCGTGTTCCACAACTCGACCGAGACATTCGTCGCGTCGAACGCGCGCAGGACGCCCGGCCGAACGTCGTTGTTCGCGTTGCCGCTGAGAACGGTCGTGGCCCACAGCACGCCGCTGCCCGAAGCCGCACCGTTGGACGAGATCGTCATCACGCCGCCGGGCATGCTGGGGTTGGGATTCACGGTGACGTTGCTCTGGAACGTCGGCGTGGTGCTGGAGAGCATCGTCCCGTTGAACGCGAACTGCTTGAGCTTGTCGTTGGAGCCCCAGACGTACACCCACTTGTTGCCGTTGGAATCCTGGAAATAGATCGGGCTGCCGTGGATCTTGTCGTTGGCGTAGTTGGGCGTGACCTGAAACGCCTGCATGACCTGGTCGGGGTTGTGAAACCCGCCGAGGTTGTCGGCGTTGAGCAGGAAGATCTTTCCTTCCTTGTCGGCCGACACCAGCGTGCGCGTGCCGGGGATGAGCATCGGTCCGGCGGCGCCGAAGTCGATGTCGTTCGTCTCGAGCTGCTGGTAATTCGAGGGGATGAAGTAGTCGAGCACCTGCCCGGTCGGCGAGAGGCGCAGGACCGATTCGCCGTACTGGCCGGCCGTGGGATTGACCGTGCCGTTGCCGCAGGAGACGAAGATGTTGCCGGCGTCATCGACAACCATCCCGTTTCCGGATTGCCAGATCCCACCGTTGTTGCCGTTGGCGGTGTTGCAGAACGCCCACGCGCGGGTCAGGTTGTTCGCGTTATACGCGATGACCCAGCCGTGATACGGCCCGGTATCGCAGTGCGACGCCCAGGCGATGAGGACTTTCCCGTTGGCGAGCGTGAGGGCGGGGCGCTGGTTTTCGGTTTGCGGGTTGAACGGGACCTGCCCGCCGGACGAGCCGGCGCCCGTACCGGGGACCGACGCGGTGATCGTCACCGGCCCGCCGAACTTTTCGGCGCCGGTGGTGATGTCCAGCGCGTGCAGTTTCTGGACGAACGTCTTACTCACGCCCTCGACGGTGCGTGCGACCAGGTACATCGTGTTGGTCGATTTGTCGATGACCGGCGTTCCGACGATGCCGATGTTGCCGCTGAAATCGACGTAGTTTCCGCACGCCTGCCCCACCTCCGTGTGAAACACCGGACGGATGTTGTTGGCCAGGTCGTTGAAGTTGACCTGCCACAAAGCGGCTTGCGTGGCGTCGTCGGCGTCGAAGGCGTAGACGCTGTTGTTGACCGTCGCGACGTACACGACGTTGTGCGTCCCTTTGCCAGGAACGGTCACGCCGGTCGCGTACAACGGCTGGGCGTAGATCTGGTCGTCGACGGCGCGCGAGTAGAGTCGGCCGAAGGTGCTCTGGTTGACGTTGCCGGTGGTGAGGGTGGTCTCGCTGAGGTTGAGGCTAGTTCGGCTGTTGTCGTTGTGCTGGGTGAGGACGTCGATCGCGGCCATGAGGCGGCGCGATTCGAGCAGTTCCAGTGTTCCGAAGATGGCGGCGCGGTGAACGGCGCGGCGGCGCAGCCTCCGCGAAGGCGCAAGGGTGTGCTTCACAGGTGTGTCTCCCATCCGCGGGCGATTATAGCAGACGGCGCCCGCGAGGAATGATTCAAAAAGGCGGCGACCCGCCAGTTACTCGGATCGCCGCCGTGCGGAGGAGAGGGTTGTACCGACTATCAAGCGACCGCCGGCGCTAAAACAGCTAGCGTGCCTGGCGGGCGCTGCCGCGGCGCCGGGTTGCGGCGCCGAGGATGCCCAGGAACAAACCCATTGCCCCAATCGAAGCCGGCTCTGGCACGCTGGCGCCGCTGAGCCCGACAGCCGCGAGGGCGGCGTCGAAGCTTCCCGGTCCCAGCGGGTTGCCCACGCCCGCCTGCCAGTTGGTCGCCAGTGCACCCAGGTCCGTCACGTCAACGAACCCGCTGTAGTCGAAGTCCCCGCCGGACCAGACGTTTGACGTCTGCCAATTGGTCGCCAGTGCCCCCAAGTCCGTCACGTCGACCTGGCCGTCGAGGTTCGAGTCGCCCAGGTAGGTGTACTTCACCGTGATCGATTGGCTGGTCGTGTTGTCCTTCCAGCCTAGAGCCGTCTGGCCGGCGATGGCCGACGAGGTCGTGATGCCGTTCGTGCCGTTCCATACCCCGCCGTTGCGGCCCTGGATGAGCTGGGCCTTGATCGTGTTGGCCGGATCGGACAGGCCGCGGTAGTCGACGGTGAGGGTCGTGTTCTTCACGTCGATTTTCGAGCCGGTCGCGAGCGTCGGGGCGCCGAAGATCGAGGTCGGCCCGCCGTTGAGGACCATCGCCCCACCGGCGCTGATGCTCAGCGGCGCGGCGATCGTCAGGTTGCCGGTCTTGGACAAGGTCTTCCCGGCCCCGATCGTGACCGGGTTGCCCATCGTCAGGTTGGCGCCGCCGGCGACGCTCACGTTCGTGTCGCTGGCGATCGTCAGCGGCAGGTTGATCTTCTGCGAGCCGGCCGCCACGTTGATCGTCGCCGATCCGCTGGTCACCTGCATGGTGAGCGCGCCGGCGCCGTTGAGGTTGTAGGTGTTGGCGTTGTTGAACTGCAGGTTCCCGAGGGTGACCGGGACGTCGGTAAAGACCGTGCGCGCCGAGCTGATGGCGCCGAAGAACTGCGCCGTCGCGCCGGCGCCGTTAGGAACCGGGCCGACCCAGTTCAGCGCGCCGTTCCAGTCGCCCGAGCTGTTCACCGCCCACGTCGGCGTGCTGGTCAGGATGCCATCGAACGTGACCTCGGAGAACTGGATCGAGTCGGTGCCGGGCGTGCTGTCGGGGCCGGCGTTTTCGTCGAACACGATCTTGTACGACTTGTACGAAACCGTGTTGGCCGACAGGTCGATCGGTGCGCCGGCGGTGAGGCGGGCTGCAGGGAGCGTGATCGCGCCCGTGCTGATGAGCGTCCAGGTCTCGCCGCCGTTGCCGTCCGAGTCCGCGGCACTCACGATCGTGTCGTTGGTTCCGTAAATGTGATACTGACTCGGGTCGCGGCTGGGGAAGTCGTTGGCGGTCGTGAGCGTGAAGCTCTTGATGATGCTGCTGCCGCGGCGCGGGGTGACGATCAGGCCCGTTCCCTCGCGGGCGCGGTTGAGATATTTCGTGCTGGACGTTCCGTCGATCGCCTTGGTGACTTCTTCACCCGCCGGCGAGGCGCTGCTGGACGCGGGGTTGTCGATCGCCCGGATGTGATCGGTGTCGAACCCGCCGGGCAGGATCTGGTTCCCGCCGGCATCGGGGGCGTCGAAGAAGCGGGCGTCGGCGACCTGCATGCTGTTGGCGGCGCCCCCGTTCCGCAGCGTCGGGAAGTACATCTTGTACGACGTGTAGGAAGAGCTGTTGGTGAAGTTGACGACCGGATACGGCGCCTGGCGTCCGTCGTTGAGCGGTCCGCCGGTGCTCGGCGGTGCGAGCCCGCCCTGGGAGATCAGGGTCCACGGCTCGGCCAGGCCGTCGCTGTTGTCGGCGCTGACGATCGGGGAATTCGTCCCCATCAGCACGTACGAAGCCGGGTCGCGATCTGGGGCGTCGTTGGCGGAGTAGAGCTGGAAGCTCTGGACGATCGAGGCGGCCGAGGGCGTGAAGATGAACCCGCTGCCGTTGCGGCCGAAGTTCAGATACTTCGTCGTGACGTCGTTGTCGAACGCCCCAATGGCGGCTTCATTGCCGCTGGAGTTACTGGAGGATTTGGGGAGGCCGTCGATGCCGATGATGAAATCGGTCGGCGTGAGGAAACTGTCAGCCCGGCACAACCCCGCGGTGCCGCCGCCAATCGCCGCCGCAGCCAACACGGCTAACCGAGACGAATATCGCATAACTCTCTCCTCAATCGTGTGAAGATTGTCCAACAACGTTTTTCAGTTTCGCTCGCTCGCTCGTTCACCATGGCCCGGACTGATTTACTTGGCCTTGGGGTACAACGCATATTTCGAGGCTTCCTTGCCCTGGACTTCGTTGCGCGAAACGTATCGCGCGCTGCCGTCGCAATACGCGACGTTCCCACGGCGCTTCGCGTTGGGGAGGTACGTCGAGCTCAGCTTCCCATCATCCTCGGCGCCCCAGCGGTCGTGCCGGATCGAGAGCAGGTTGGTCAGCGGCGGGTTGAACCGCCCGGGCCAATCGGCCGAGCAGTGCCCGTCATCCAAAGTCGAGCTGTCCTCTTCGAGCAGGAGGACCTTGTCCGAAGAGTTCTTGACTTGCGTGATGCGGGGCGCCCACTGCGACGGGTCGGTCATGTTCCCGTCGGGTGAAACCGCTCCGGGCGCAAGCGGGCCGGCCCCACTGCAATACCAATTCATCGCGTAGCTGAAATTAAACGGCTGCCCGGCGTTGATGCGCTTGCGGAACAAGTCGTCCGACGGGCATCGCATCACCGCGCGATTAAAGCTCTTGGGCTGCTCGACGCCGCCGAAGAAATTTGGCCCCGGCTGGTACACGATCTTGCCCAGGTATTTGCCCAGGACCGAATCGTCCAGGTTGGCCAGCTTTTGCCACAAGACGTAATCGTGTTTTTGCGTGGCGATGAACAGCGCGTCGGCCGGAAACCATCCTCGATTGTCGGTGCAGTACATGAAGAACGCGGTGCTGACCTGCTTCATGTTGCTGAGGCACTGGGTCTGGCGTGCGCGCTCGCGCGCGCGGCCAAGGGTCGGGAGAAGGATGCCGATCAACAGTGCGATGATCCCGATGACCACCAGGAGTTCCACCAACGTAAAGGCGGTGCGTTCACGAGCTTTCATCGCCACACATCTCCTTTCAGTCGGACACGATCACGAACGACGTGCGCGGGCCCTGCGGCGCGACGCTGCTGCCGCGATGCCGGCGAGGAGCAAGCCAGAGGCGGTCGGCTCGGGGACGCTCACGCCTCCCAGTCCGACGGCGGCCAATGCCGCTTCCAAGCTGCCGCCGCCGAGCGGGCTCGCGACGCCCGCCTGCCAGTTGGTTGCCAGCGCGCCCAAGTCGCTCACATCGACGAGTCCGTCGTAATTGAAATCTCCGCCCGCCCACACGTTGTGGCCCTGCCAGTTCGTCGCCAGCGCGCCCAGATCCGTGACGTCAACCTTTCCGTCGAGGTTCGAGTCGCCGTAGTAGGTGTACTTGACGAGAATCGACTGGCTGGCGACGTCATCCTTCCAGCCCAGGCCGGTGTGACCGGCGATCGCGGACGAGGTCGTAATTCCGGCCGCGTTCCAGTTGCCGTCGTTGTAGCCGGCAACCAACTGCGCCCTGAGCGAATCGGCCGGACTGGAACCGCCCTGGTAGTTCACGAGAAGTTCGCTGGTCATCACGTCGACCTTCGCCCCGGCGCCCAGCGTGGGCACCGAGCCGAGCGTGGTCCGGCCGCTTTGAATTGCCAGCGCGCCCGCGGCAGCGATGCTCAGAGGAGCCTGGACCTGGACCAGGCCATTATTTGCCAGCGTCTTGCCCGCCGCGATCACCGTCGGGTTGCCGATGGTGAGCGTGGCGCCCGAGGCGACGACGATGTTCGTGTTGCTGTTGATGAACAGAGGCAGGTTGATCTTGTGCGAGCCCGAGGCGACGTCGATGGTCGCCGAGCCGCTGGTCACCTGCATCGTGAGCGACCCGTTGCCGGCCAGCACGTAGGTGTTCGCATTATTGAACTTGAGCCTGCCGACCGTGACGGCGGTATCGGTGTAAACGGTGTGCGGGGAGGTCGACTTGCCGAGGAAACCGGCGACGGCGTCCGGGCCATTGGGAAGGGCGCCGCTCCAGTTTCCGCCGTTGTTCCAGTCGCCGGAGGAATCGACGTTCCATTCCGGCTCACCGAGCAATATGCCGTCCATCATCAGCTCGCCGATCTGAAGCGACGTGCTGCTGCCGTTGACGGTCGGGAAGACGACTTTGTAGCTGGTGTATCCGACGGCCGCGTTCACCGGGATCGCGGGCATCAGGAAGTTTCGCGTGGCGTTGGGCGTGATGCTGCCGGATCCCAGCAGCGTCCAGTTCTCGCTGTTGCCGCTCTCGTTGTCCTCGCTCACGATCGGGTCGTTCGTGCCGTAAATCTGATACGAGGTCGGGTCACGCGCCGGCTGATCCGATGCGGTTTCGAGCGTGAAGCTGTTGAGAATCGTCTTGCCGCGCTTGGGGGTAATGATCAGGCCGCCGGCGCTGATCGGCGTGCCGTTGCCGCCGGGGTCCAGCCCGTTGCGGTAGCGTCCGGTGCCGGAGGCGGGCGTGAGGTTGCCGTCGATCGCGAGCTGCGGGCGCTCGGCGAAGATGTACGCGCTGTCGCTCTGCGGGTTGTCGATCGCCTTGATCGTCGCGAAGTCCGGCAGGATCTGCGTGCCGCCCGCGTCGTTGGCGTCGAAGAAGTGGATCTCCGAGACCTGCATGCTGTTGGCGTTGCCCGCACGCACCTTGGGGAAATAAAGCTTGTACGAGGTGTACGACGTGCTGTTGGTTAGATTGATCGGCGCGTAGGGCGCTTGCCGACCGTCGTTGAGCGGTCCGCCGGTGCTCGGGGGCGAGAACACGCCTTGCTGGATCAGCGTCCAGGCCTCGCCGCCCAAACCATTGGAATTGTCCACGCTGGCGACGGCGTCGTTGGTGCCGAAGAGGACGTAGGAGGCCGGGTCGCGTTCCTGCGCGTCGTTGGCGCTGAACAACTGGAGGCTCTTGACCGTCGAAGCGCCATTCGTGCCGAAAATGACGCCGGTCCCGCGCCGGCCGAAGTTCAGATACTTGGTCGTCACGTCGTTATCGAAGGCGCCCAGCGGGCCTTCGTTGCCCGCGTGTGCAGGGTCGCCGGGATAGGCGCTGTGGGAGTCGGCAGTGGCGTCGAGGGCGATGATGAAATCGGTGGGCGACAAGAACTGTTCGGCGCGGACTAATCCCGCGCTGACCCCGACCACCGCCGCAGCCAATACGGCAAGACGAGACTGGTGTCGCATGAATCTCTCTCCTCAAAAAGTGAATTGCACCGACGCAGCCAACCAGAATGTGCTGATGTCGCAGGGGCGCGACCCCTGCCGAACCTGACGCGCCGCGGAGATCTGCGAATTCAACGAAAGCGCTGGATGAACGCAGCGTTCCGACATGAAGATCCTCCGCACGCGACGCGTCCCGAGATCAAAAAAGACAGGACCAAATGAAGCGCGTGTACCACGATACCGAACCGCTCACAAAAGTCAATCCGAAAACTGCTTCCAGAAGCATTTTCAACAACGCCTCTGCTGACGGGTTGTTGATTCCCGAAAAGACCCTTAACTCTTTGCTGATGCGGCCGGGCTACCCGTACCGGAGATGTTGAACCGTGCGGAGAGCATCGTGTCGATCATCGGATACTCGATCTGCACACGGTACACGTCAAAGTCATCCAAGTGCCAGTTCAGTCGATCGGTAACGTAGCGAAGCATTTCGAGATACCGGGGCACGCCTTGGATCCGCGCGCCGTCAATTCCCGCTTCAATCTTGTTGATTTCTTCTTTGAAAGGCAGGCGCGGGTGGACCCGCTCGGCCTCGCTGAGATCCTCTTCGCAGGTGTGGCCGTACACGCCGAAATCCCATTCCATCTGCGGCAAACTCTGCCGGTGGACGAGCATGTCAACGACCAGCGAAGCTGTAGGAATCCAGATCCTGGAGCGGCTGAGCCAGCCCAGACGATTGGTGCCGTCTTCGGCGGGCGAGGGTTCGGTGTTTCGCCACACCTGTCCAAAGACCAGGTTCACCGCCCCGCGGCGACCCAGCACGTCTTCGGCCAGCTCGGTGTAGATCGTCCCGTCCTTGCCGGAGCGCGTACGAAGCTGCGGCAACGGCTGGTCGCAGAAGTGCGGAAGGATCGGCGCGCGAAACCGCTCGGCCGCTTCGGGCTCCAGTAAATCCGAGCGAATTTCCTCGTGCGTTCCGCGAGGCGGGGTCATCTTGATCGTATCGATGACGACCTCAGCATCGCCCCGCAAGCGCCTGAGTCCGAACATGCTGCGGATCGTGAGATAATCGAATCTTCCGGGCATTGAGCCGGGGTGTAAAATGCGCGTGAGCACGCGGGTTTCGACTTGCGCGCCCCAGAAATGGCTATGTCCGCGAAAGATCGCCTTGCGGTGTTGAAGATCGTTTTGACGCGCATCGTGACTGCCCGAAAGTCCGCGCGCCATCGACTCGAAGCTGGTCCGGTCGCCGGCATGGGTTTCGATCAGTTCTTCGAACGCGCTGTACGCGGCCCGGACTTCATTGATGAGTCTGGGCGCGACGCCGTACTTTTCCGCGCCTTCGAGCACGCGGCTCATGGCGGCGCCTTTGGGGACGTGAGGCGCCAGGGAGAGGGCGTCGCCGGGACCGGTCAACTTGAAGATCTGCCAGCTCAGCTTGGTGCTGACGCCGAAGAGCTTTTGCACATCCCTGCTCTTGCGGATTCCGCCGGGGACGTTGTCAAACATCTCGGCGATGGCTCGGCGCAGGCGGCGCAGGACCTCCGTGGCCTCAGCGGGGAATGCCGATTCACGAGCGTAAACCGGCTTTGTCGGCTTGGACGAGATCATAAGAACCCCCGGCCAAGGCACATTTGGCTCCGAGCCGCCTGGGCCGACCATCGGTTGACTATGCTCTTATATAGCCGATGTACGTTCCAATTTCCATTTGGAAATTGCTTCCGGAAACATTATATGTCTCCCCCACGGTCAGTAACGTAGCAAATCTTCGCTCGGATGACCAGAAACCTTCAGGATCGCCCCATGAAAGCAATCGTCAAGGCCAAACCCGAACGTGGACTATGGCTCCAGGACGTGCCGGTTCCCACCTTCGGGATCAACGACGTCCTGGTCAAAGTCCTTAAAACCGGCATCTGCGGGACCGACGTCCATATCTTCAACTGGGACGCCTGGGCCCAAAAGACCATCCCCGTCCCGATGGTGGTCGGCCACGAGTTCGTCGGGAAGATTGTCGATGTCGGCTCGAACGTGAAGGACTTCCACGTTGGCGACATCGTCAGCGGCGAGGGGCACGTCGTCTGCGGCCGCTGTCGCAACTGCCTGGCCGGGCGACGGCATCTTTGTAAAGACACCAAAGGCATCGGCGTGAACAGGCCCGGCGCGTTCGCCGAGTACATCGCCCTGCCGATGACCAACGTCTGGCTGCACGACTCGGCCGACGGCTCGCACGTCTCGCACATCAGCCGTGACGTGCAGTCGATCTTCGACCCCTTCGGCAACGCCGTACACACCGCGCTCTCGTTCGACGTGCTCGGCGAAGACGTCTTGATCACCGGCGCCGGTCCGATCGGATGCATGGCGGCGGCCGTCGTCCGCCACGCGGGCGCGCGGCACGTCGTCGTCACCGACGTGAATCCGTACCGGCTCGAACTTGCCAAGACGCTGGGCGCGACACGCGTCGTCGACGTGCGAAACGAAAAGCTCCCCCAGGTCCAACGCGAGCTGGGCATGATGGAAGGCTTTGACGTCGGCCTGGAAATGAGCGGCAACGGCCAGGCCTTCCGCGACATGCTCGCGAACATGGCACACGGCGGGCGCATCGCGATGCTCGGCATCCCCGAAAAGGAAATGGCGATCGACTGGAACACCGTCATCTTCAACATGCTCACGATCAAGGGCATCTACGGCCGCGAGATGTACGAGACCTGGTACAAGATGACCGTCATGCTCCAGAGCGGGCTGAAGCTCGACCCGGTCATCACGCACCGCCTGCCGTACACGGAATTTCAAAAGGGCTTCGATGCGATGCTGAGCGGAAAGAGCGGAAAAGTCGTGCTGACGTGGGCCGAAGAGTAAAATGCCCGGCATGACTGCCACACAAATCATCAAAGACATCAAGCCCCTGGGCACGGCTGGGTACAAGCGGGTCTTGATGAATCACGGCGTGAAGGAGCCGGTGATCGGGGTCAAGATCGAAGAGCTCAAGAAGATCCAGAAGCAGGTCAAGAAAGACTATCAACTGGCCCTGGATCTTTACGACACGCGGATCTACGACGCGCAGTATCTCGCCGGGCTGATCGCCGACGAAACCAAGATGACGAAGAAGGATTTGAGCGGCTGGCTCGAAAAGGCCAACTGCTCGACGCTTTGCGGATTCACCGTCGCATGGGTGACGGCCGAGAGTCCGCATGGAATCGAACTGGCGCGAAAGTGGATTGATTCGAAAGACGAAAACACCGCCCAAACCGGCTGGGCGACGCTGAGCAGCCTGGTGGCGATCAAGGACGATGCGGACCTGGACCTTGCCGAGCTGAAGCGACTGTTACAACGTGTCGAGCGGACGATTCACGAACAGCCCGACAAGGTGCGCTACGCGATGAACAGCTTCGTCATCGCGGCCGGCTCCTACGTGACGGCCCTGACCGATCTGGCCCTCGAGACCGGCAAGAAGATCGGCAAAGTGACGGTCGACATGGGCAACACCGCCTGCCAGGTCCCGTACTCCCCCGACTACATCGAAAAAGTCCGCAAGCGAGGCTCCCTAGGCAAAAAGCGCAAATCCGCCCGCTGCTAGAGAGGCACACGCCAAAAAAACGCTCCGACGAAAGAGCGACAAAAAAGGGGACATTCTACTTTTTACCAATGGCCGAAAGAGACGAAAAAGGGGACATTCTACTTTTTACCAATGGCCGAAAAAAGGGGACATTCTACTTTTTCACTGCCTCGCTCTTCCGCGGGCGGCCACGCGGGTTTAGCGAACTTTCGAGCCCCAGTTTCGCGGCCGTCTTGCGCTGCCACGCCGGGTCACCGAAGGGCCGGCCGCGCATGATGCTTTGACGGAGAGCTTGAATCTCCGCATCGGTTTGAGGGCGATTCACGAGCTCCAGCCAGTTCCTCGGTAAGTCGATCGGCAGCGCCGCGAGGCGTGGAAGTTTGAGCTCCTCACTGCGCTGACGGATTCGGCCGCCGCGCAGCGCGAGGCTGTTCCACGGCCAATCCTGCGCCTTTTGGGCCAGCCGCGCGCGCAGCGCGTTGCGGTCGATGTAGCGCAGCACCGACAGCAGGTGCTCGTCGGCCTGGATCGGGAAGGACTTGAAGCGCCCCTGCCACACGTGACCGCTGCTGCGGTAATGCGCGTGGTAGCGACGGACGTGGCTGGTCATGAGCCACTGCATCCAGCGCGAGAGGTCGCCATCGTCGTGCGGCCAGAGCACCAGGTGAAAGTGATTGGGCATGAGGCACAGCCCCAGCACGCGCATGCGGACGCGCTCGCACGCGAGCGCGATCATGTTCAGGAACGCGAGGTAATCCTGGTCCTTGTGAAACACTTTGGCGCGGCCATTGCCGCGGTTGATGACGTGGTAAATGACGTCCCCGACCGAAACGCGAGCGGTTCGTGGCATGGGCGGGATAATACGCGAGGTTCGTCGTTGCTGCATCAAAAAAGTAGAATGTCCCCATTATTTAAGGCCTTGCAGGGTAAAAAAGTAGAATGTCCCCATTAAATAAGGGGACATTCTACTTTTTCGGGGGTTGGCGTGACGGGCGCGCGGATGGAGGGAGAAAAAGCGGTGATAGGGATCGCCAGTTGTGGGGTTGATCGGGATCCCTAACTGCGGCGCGTTGGGTATTGTTGACCCGCCTGGCGCGCAGGGGGTAGGATTTCGACGTCATCATTTCGCGTCGGGCGATCGGAGAGATCCGGCCGCGATTCAGGACGTATGGGAGGCGATGAAATGCGCGCAATTCGAGGTCGGGGCGGGGTCATTCTGCTTGTCACGGTGTTGGCCCTGGTTTTCAGGCCAGCGGGCGCCGGGGCGGCGACGGGGCCGTTTTTCACGATGCCGCAAAGTGGGCAGCTGTTCGCGAAATTCGACCACGGCGGCGCGGGGGCGGCGAGCGAGTTCGGCCTGGGGACGTCGCCGGCGAATCACGTCGCTTACCTCACCGGGCTGCCAAACAGTCCCAACACGACAGGCGAAGTGCTGCTTGGATCATTCAGCGCGGGCCAGGAAATTCCGTTCTCGATGAAGACGGATTTCTTCGGCATCTACTGGGCCTTTTCGACGGACGCGCTCACCGACCCGGCCGTGTACCAGGAAGTCTGGACGGACCGCAACAACAGCCTGGGTTTCGGCGGCAGCGCGGTGCAGAATCTGGGGAACGATCAATGGCTGCTGTGGCTCGACGACGCGGCCTCGGGCGACGACGACGATGACGACCTGGTGATCCGCGTGCGCGTCGCTCCGGTGCCGGAACCTGCGACGGCGGGACTGCTGCTGATTCCCGTCTGCACGACGATGATCCGCCGCCGCCGCGATTGAGGACCGATCAACTCCGTGGCGAAGGCGCCGTTGTCGCGGCCGCGGCGCCGCCGCCGCCGGGGAGAGACTCCTTCCACTCCGCCGCCAGTTCCTCGGCGGTCTTTCCCGTGTATTGCTTCCACAACTCGTCGCTGTATTTTCCCTGGCGCATCGCCGCATTCATCTTGGCGACAAGGTCCTTGTCGTACTTGTCGGTCACCCAGTTCAGAAAATTCGCCGTCACGCGATAGCTGGCGTCGAACTTCGCGTTGGCGGCGTTGCGTATCTCTGCGCCATGTGTTTGAGGCTCATATTTGAACCATCGGATGTAATCGGCGACGCCTTCGACCATCCATCCTGGATTGCGCGTCGCCTGCGGGTTATTGCGACGGGCCAGCCCGTACTGTTGAACGACGTGAACCATCTCGTGAACGATAGCGCCGCGCGCTTCGCCTTCGAGGTTCCGCTTGAACCAGGCGATGTTGCAGGAGATCTGTCCCGCGCCCGTCGCGGCGGGAATCCCTCGATTCATGTTGTTGCGGAACTGGATCGTGAAATGCTCCGGCGCGGTGTAGCCCTCGCTCGGAAGCATCTTCACGATGATCGGATACCACTCATCGCAGACCGGCAGCAGCTTGCTCTGCGCCCATTCCTGCAACTCAGGTGCATTGGTGACTTCGATCGTGGCATACTTGCCCGTGATGAAGATCGGCTGAGTCGTCGCCGACGATGACGTGGTCGGCGCGGCCGCGTCGATCACGTCGATCTCGCTGAAGAACGTGTTGCCGTAATCGTCGGCGTCTTCGGTGCTGGAGGCTTCGAAAAGCAGGTAGCGGTACTTGCCGATCGCGCCGCCGGCCGAGTCGGCGATGCTCACGCCGTACTGTCCTCCGCCGGCGGGTTCGCCGGGCTTGGGACGCGTGTCAACGGCCGCGATGCGCTTGAAGCCCGACTTGGTCGGATCGTAGCCGGCCTTGGGTGAGGAGTTGAATCCGGGCTCGGAGCCGTCGGCGGCGTAGACCTTGTAGACCTGCGGCCCGCGCGTGTCGGGGTGCCAGGAGTAGGTGTTGATCTGCTTGATCTCGATCGCCCTGCCCAGATCAACGCCGATCCGCCCGCCGTCGGTGCCAGCATCAAAGAAGAAGTTTTCGTGCGGCTCGTCCTGCTCGGTGGGCAGCTTGCCGTCGTTGAGTTTTTCGAGATCCCCGCCGGCCTCGTCGCGCTCGCCGTCGACGATCGCGAATTTGGCTTTGCTCGCCGCGTCGGTTTTTGACGGCGGCGGCACGCGCTTGAACGTGAACGATGGCTTGGACGCCTCGACGTCGTTGTGATCGACGGTCACGCTTACGTCAGCGCGTGCGGTTGCGACGGCGACGAACAGTGCCGCGGCCGCCATGGTGATGATCGAATGTCGCATCGGCGGAGTTCTCCTGCTGCTAAATCCCAACCCACACGCGCTGAACGGTCCAGAACAAAGCCACGGCTGCGATGACGGTCGACGCGGGGAGCACGATCGCTCCGCGGTACCAGGTCCGGCGGCGCCACCAGCCAACGACCGCAAACGCCGCGACGATCACCGCGAGCTGGCCGAGCTCGACGCCGACGTTGAAGCTCAACAGCGCCGTCGCGAACTGAGAGCGTGGCAGGCCCATCTCGGTCAGCACGCCCGCGAAGCCCAGGCCGTGCACGAGTCCGAACCCGAACACGACAAACGGCCGCCAGGGTTTCAGGTCGGTCGTGAACAAGTTTTCGACGGCGACGAACGCGATGGAGAGCGCGATGAGCGGCTCGACGATCGCCGCGGGCAACCGCAACACGCCGTACATCGCCAGGCCGAGCGTGATCGAATGGGCGAGGGTGAACGCCGTGATCTGCCACAGCAGCGGCCGCAGTTTCGTGCTCAGCAGGAACAGTCCGAGCACGAACAGGATGTGGTCCGGCCCGGCGGGCACGATGTGCGTGAACCCGAGCGTGAGATACTTGATCGCCGCCTGCAAATGATTCGGTTCCGCCGCATGCGCCGTCGCGAGGACGGGAGCAGAAACCCGAGTTAGTTTGATGGGCAGCGTCGAGCTGAAACGCCCCGCCTCCAGCGGCTCGGAATACGGCTCCTCGCCCGGCCGCTCGACGCTCAGCACGACTGTCCCCATCACCTCGGGAAATCGAAACGCGACGCTTTGCGTGTCGTGCGGTAGATGTCCTTCGAGAACCGCGGGCTGCATGACCGGCAACCGCCGCAGCCCAGCGGTGTCGCGCCAACGGTGTACGTCCGCGACCGTCGGGAAATGAATAATCTCCGCGCGAAGAACATCGGCGCTTTGATCGCAACGGATGTTGAAACCGTGAAGGAGCCGGCGCGACGCATCATCCAGGCTTCGCTGAAGATCGTCCGACGGGCCGTCCATCAACTGGTTCATCGCCGCGTCATCGACGCGCGCGGGGATGTCGTTTAGCGCGAACGCGAGCAGGTCGAAGTTGGCGGTCACGCGAAAGCTGCCGTCGGCTTTGATCTGCACGTTGGCCGAGACGAGCTGTGCCGGGTGCGCGCGGCAAACGGATGCCACGCCCGCCAGGAAGATCGCAACGATCGACGTCGCCAGGCTTCGATTCATTGACTGGCCCCCGACGACGACGCGGTCGGCGTCGCCGCCTGCTGTTGTTGCTGGGGCGCCGACTCCTGGAGGACCTTGAGCGCCTCGGGCGGCAGAGCCGTGTTCCAGATCGTGAAGTTGCGGATCTCGCCCTTGAAGCGGCGCTGCTGGTCCCACGGATCGATCGGCGCGATCCGAACGACCGATTCATCGTCCTCAAGCGACACGGTGCGCTGCGTGATCCGCCGGCCGTTCTTGTAGAGGCGCAGCGTCTGGCCGTCGTAAGTGGCCGAGAGCATTTGCCAGGTTCCGAGGTCCAGCGGGTTCCCGCGCCCGCTGACGTCGCGGCCGCGACTCCAGAAATGAATGCCTTGTCCGAACTTGCACAGGTAACGCCCCAGGCCGTCGTTCGAATCCTGCGCCCGCCCGAAACCGGCGATGATCGTGCGGTTCTCGGGCTGCTGATCTACTTTGACGAAGAGGTTGATCGACCAGGCGTCCTTGCCCTTGGCGGGTAGCGACGCGACGGGCTGTTCCTTCGACTCGCTGCCGCTGCATGTGATTGCATCGAGCGTGTAGACCGGCCGTGACAACGCGATGGCGATCGGCTCGGCCGACGCCACCGGGTTCCCGGCCGGCGACAGATCACGCACGCCGTTGATCGTCAGGCGATACGACTGCCCCGCTTCGGGCACGCGCAGCGGCTCGGCCAGCGCGACCGTCACGCTCGTGCCGTCCTCCGATAGCTTGGCCGATTTCACTTTCACCGCGGGTTCAAGGCGATAGCTCTCGGCCTTCTCCGCATCCGCCTTGCGGAGCGGCTCGGAGAAGTTGAGCTGGATCGTCGGCAGCAGCGCGATCGCGGAAACGGATTTGACGGTCGGCGCGGTCGTGTCGTTCACGTTGAACTGCGCCGACGCTTCCGGGCCGGCCTTACCGGAGGGATCGAACTGCCGGACGCGAACCGTGGCGCTGCTGGAGAGCAGGATCGGCTTGTTGTCGTACACCGGTGACTTGGTCGTCGGCTCCGATCCGTCCAGCGTGTAGTGCAGGCCGGCGGATTTCCAGTAGAGCGAGTGGTTGAGCGTGACCGGCGTGATGTCGTTGAACGACCCGCCCTGCGGCATGATCGACGCGACTTGCGGGCCGACGCTGCGGTCGTCAAACGTGTCGTACAAGGGCGAGGCGGCGACGGCTTGATCGTGCGAGTTCTTCGCGACGGTGATCGCGAACACGCGGACCTTGGGATTATCCGGCAGCGTCAACGACGTCGCGCCGGCCGGGACGTCCATGCCGTACTTGAAGAGGTAGCTGTACTGGTAATGCTCGTTTCCTTTGGTCGGATGATGACGGTGCGAGCTGTACCACGCGACCGTGTCGCGCTTCACGAAGCCGGGCACCAGCCCGGACACCTCGCCGGCGACTTCCGTCGCACTTTCGGGTGTCTCCTGGTCCCACAGGCGGTTGTCCCATTGGCCGATGTAGCCGCCCCAGTTTTGGACGTTCTCGGTTACGGACTGATTTCCGATCTTGAACGTCGCCTGCTGATCGCCTTCGATGGCGGCGGCGAGCAGGTACACGCGAGCGAAACCGGCCGGCAGCTGGATCGTCTGCCCGCGGCAGGTCAGGGCGTTTTTCTGCCCGTCAGCGGTCGGACCCATCGCGAACTCGATTCCTTCGCTTTGGATTTTCGCCGGCAATTGCTCGGCCGCGAGTGTTCGGCCGTCGGCGTCGAACGCGCCGTCAGAGCGATTCGCATCGGAGCTCACCGCGTCGATGTCATACGAGAGATTGACGGCCTGCGACTGCGCCGGCTGCCCCTTCGCAGCGGGGTCGCCAATCTTCATGGCGAACGCCTTGAGGTGGAACGGCTTCACCTCCGTAACGATCGCGCCGTTCTGGAGGTTCGCGTTACCAAGCTCACGCTCCTGCCCGTCGACTTCGCGAGCCGACGCGATCGGTGACGCCGCCGTGATGCGAACGTCGTTCGCAGCTTCACCGCTGAGTTCCTTCAGACGGACGACGACTTCGTCGCTGTCCTCAGCTTTCTTGATCGCATCGACGGCAACTTGATCGGTGTTGAGCTTGAGCAGCGAGAACTCTCGCCCCAGCGGCCCGGGGTGCGACGGCGTCGCGAATGCCAGCATGGGCTGGTTCACGCGGCGGGCGATCCACTGCACCTTCCCCTGTTTCCAATCGCCCGCGTGCGGCGCGATCGAATAGAGGATGTTGTGCCGGCCGATGTCCTGCGTCGATTGATCGCGATACCCGCCGCGCACGCCGGGCGTGTAGACCATCGTCAGCCGCAGCGTGTTGTCGGTGGGCTTATCCGAGCCGTATTTGCAGTCGTTGAGAACCGCGACGCCGTATTTGCCGTCGGGGCTGGTCAGGTCGAACCACTCGTGCTGCGGGACCTCGTATTTCTTCGGGTCGTTGTTGCCGCGCTGCAGCGCGCCCAGCGAAATCTGATACGTCGCCTGCGGGTTGGCGACGGTGAGCGGAAACGTTGCCTTGAGGCTGCGCTGCTGGGTCTGCCAGTCGATGGTGTTGGCGACATCGACGCGGTCGCCCGCGGCGCCGGACGCCAGGCTGATGCGCTGCACGAAGCGCGAGCCTTCGGATTCGCGGCTGACTTCCAGCGTCACGCGAACCGGCCCGCTCTCGACGACGCGCACCTGTGCCGGGCTGGTCACGTACGAGCGCGGCGGGTTCTTGCGGTCGTTCCAGTCCATGTTCCAGGCCGGGAACTGGGCCGGATTTTCGTACAGGAACGCGAACCGCGACGGCTCTGCGAGCACTTCCTTGTTGTTCTGCTTGTCGAAGATCGAGGCGATGTCGCCGGCGTCATTCACGGTGACCCGGAAGCGCGCGTTCTCGATCGCCTTGCCATCGGCTTTAAGTTCGCCCGCCGGCGCGGCCGCGTTGTCGCTCGCCGCTCGGACGGCGTACATCACGAAGCCGACGGAAGGCGCATGGGCCGCAAACGCGATCTTCACGCCGTCTCGTTCACGGCCGACGACTTGCGCGGCGACCTGCTTTCCGTCGGGGCCGACGACCTGCACCGCCTTCGTCTCGGGCGGCAGTGCGACGGTCGCTTCGACGACGTCGTCGCGATCGATCGAGAGCGGGTTGTAGATCAGCAGCGACACGGCGCCCTGCTGCGCCTGCGTGTTCATCTGGCTCGCGACCACGCCCACGCCGTCCTGTGCGGCGGCGGCGAATTGGTTCAGCGCGAGGATTTCGTCATTCCAGCAGTACTCGTAGGCCTTGGGCAGGCTCGTGCCCGGGAGCATGTCGTGCATCTGCGAGCCCAGGACCAGGTCCCACGCGTCGTAGAGTTTTTTCATCGGGTACGAGGCGCCGCCCAGCCACGCCGCCGCGACCGATGCGCGCTCGGCCGCGTCGGCGAGCAGCTCGTTCTTGCGGTTCCAGCGCTTCATGTACCCTTCGGAGGTGATCGAGCCGGCCGAGTGCTCGGTCAGCAGCAATTCGCCTTTGTATTTCGGGAGCTTGGCGCGCTGTGCCGCGGTGATGTCGAGGAACATTTTCTCCGCGGTGGCCGCGAGGACCATGAGCGGTCCTTCGCCGCAGACGCTCTTTTCGAGCCACTCGACAGAGCGTGCGTCGGGCGAGCCGCCGCGGTCGCCGGTGCCGTAGTAGTGATAATCCGCGAAGACGCCCGAGATCTTGCCGGTGTTCTCGATGCGCGTCCGCCAGCTGTCGTTTTTGCTCAGGTCTTCGACAATCCCGCTGCCGTACCCGCCCGGGTCCAGCGCCGCGATGACGCTTTCCCCGTCCACGCCTTCCCACACGCCGACCTTAAACGGAATCCCGTTGGCCGATCCCCACGTGAGCTTCTGCGTGGAAAAACCCTTGATGCCGCAATGGGCCAAGATGCTCGGCAGCGATGCGGGGAAGCCGAAGCAGTCAGGGAGCATGAACTCGCGGCTCTCGACGCCGAACTCTCGCTTGAAGTAATGATTGCCGTACAGGACGTGACGGATCTGCGATTCGGAGGAAGGAACGTTCGCGTCGTTCTCATCGACTGACGAGCCGCAGGGGAACCACCGCCCGTCAGCGATGTACTTTTTCAGCTTCTCGTATTCCTGCGGAAAGTACTCCTTCATCATTTCGTAACGGCGCGAGCCGCTGAAATTGAAAACGTAGTTGGGGTACTTCTCGATCAGGTCGAAGTTGCGGTGCAGCGTGTTGGCGATGTATTCGCGGATCACGAGCGGATAGGTCCAGCGCCATTGCGTGTCGAGGTGCGCGTAGCCGACGACGTAGAGCGTCTTCTGCGACGACAGGTCGATCGGGCCCTTCGGGTTTACCGGGTGCGTCGAGGGCGCCGTCGTCGGCTGGGCCGAAACGAAGGCGGTGGCAAAGAGGACGATGGCGAAAATGGGGGCAAAGGGTCGGGTCATGAATCGCATGAGAGAGATCTCCATCGCGCGGACGCGGACATGGACACGTACGTTTCAATCAGACAAACGCCATCGCGCTCAAACCAAGGCTGCCTTGCAGGAACGAGAGCAAACGGGCCGGGTCGTCCAGCTCGCGGATCTGGCTGCGGAAGTCCTCTCGCATGACCAGGCGTGAGAGCTGTGCGAAAATCCGCATGTGGTCGCGCTCGTACTCAGCCGCGCGGATTGCCAGCAGGATCACGACGTCAACCGGCTGCTTGTCGGTCGATCCCCAGGCGACGGGGTTCGCCAGCTTGCACAGGACGATTGAGTTCACGCCGACGTGCTCGGACTTGCAGTGCGGCAAGGCGAAGCCGAATCCGAAGCCGGTCGAATAGGCGTCCTCGCGCTGCCAGACGGATTCTTCGACCAACTGCGGCCGCTGCACGCGACCGGCGAGCCACAGTGCGTCGCACATTTCCTTGATCGCCTCGGCCTTGCTGGTGGCCTGGCAATCGAGCAGGAGCAGGTCGCGCGCCAGCAGCGGCAGCTCGCGCACGCTGGGGCCGAAGTCTTCGAGGATTGCTTCGACCTGAGCGCGGGTCGCGCAGCTCATCGCCTGTTCGAGCAGGTCGCGGCAACGCTCGAACTGCTGCGCCGCGACCGCCTGTTTCACCGCGGGGATGCGCGGTGCGGCGAGGCTGATTTCGTCCAGGCCCAGCCCGATCAGGATCGGCAATGCCGTGATGCAGTCGGCCATCTCACCGCACAGGCCGATCCACTTTCCGGCCTCATGCGCTTCGTCGACGATCTGTTGGAGCAGCCGAAGGAACGCCGGGTGCGACCAGCCGTAAATGTGCGAGACCTTCCGATTATCGCGATCGGCCGCGAGGAAATACTGCGCCAGGTCGTTGCTGCCGATGCTGAAAAAGTCGGTTTCTTCGGCCAGCTCCTGGATGAGAAACGCTGACGAGGGCACTTCGATCATCGCCCCGAGTTGAATGCCTCGCTTGAACCGCGCGCCCGAGGTGGTGAGTTCATCCTTCACCTGTTCGAGCAGCCGCCGGACGATGCGCACTTCTTCGATGCAGCAGACCATCGGGATGAGGATGCGCAGCTCACCGTCGGTCGACGCGCGAAGGATCGCGCGGAGCTGCGTCTTGATCAGCTCCGAGTTCTCGGCGTAGATCCGCGCGCCGCGGTAACCCAGGAATGGGTTGGCTTCGTCGGGGAAGTTCAAGTACGGCGCCGGCTTATCGCCGCCGATGTCCAGCAGCCGGATCATGACCGGCAACCCATCGGCGGCCCGCGCGGCGGCGGTATAAACCTCGAACTGCTCGTCTTCCGAAGGCGGGGACTTGCGGTCCATGAAGAGCATTTCTGTGCGGAACAAACCGATCCCGTGCGCGCCGTTGTCGATCGCCGCAACGACTTCCTCGGCCGACGTCACGTTCGCCGCCACTTCCAGATCGAGCCCGTCGCTGGTGACGGCCGGCATCGCGCCCGGCGAGGCGAGCCGCTCGTGCATCATCTCCAGCCGCCGAGTTTCCAGCTGGTAGTAACGTCGCAACGGCTCGGTCACCTGCGGCACGAGGATTCCCAGATTCGCATCCACAATGACCTCCTGACCGGCGCTGAGCCGGGTTAGCACGTCGGGCCCCACGTCCACGAGCGTCGGTATGTTCATTGATCGCGCTAGAATCACCGTGTGAGAAGTCGTCCCGCCCTCGCGAAGCACCAGCCCGCGAAGGTGACGACGGTCCAGCGCCAGGAATCGGCCGGGCGTGAGCCGGTCGGCGATGCAGATGGTCGGTCTGTCCCAGGGCATGCCGTCGTTGGCGCTGCCGTTGGTCCCGCCGTTGGCGCCGCCCAGCGCGTCGAGCAACTGCTTGCAGACGTCCTGGAGATCCAGCACGCGCTCGCGCAGGTAACTGCTGGTGCTTTTCTCCAGGGTGTCGCTGAAAAACTGCGTGGCCGCGAAGACCGCCTGGGCGGCCGTCTTGTGCTGGTGGTCGATCAAGTCGACGACTTTATCGATGAAGGAGACGTCATTGAGGATCGCGAGGTGAGCCCGCAGGACTTCGATCTCGCGCGCGTGCGTCGAAGCGGAGATTTTCGAATCGACAATCTTCCGCGCGGCGGCGAGCGCGCCTGCAAACAACATTCGCTCGGTGTTCACATCCTGCGGCTGCTGCTTTTCGAGATCCTCCGGCAGCGTCGGCCCCTGAAGCAGGACGGCGCGACCCCAGCCGATGCCGGCGCTGACCGCGACCCCGCGATGAAACTCCCGCAGCCCCGCCGCCTTGAGCGAGCGCGGCAGCAGGAGCTCCGCCTGCTCTGCCGAAACCTCCGGCATCGCATCATCGACACTGGGAAATTCGTCGCGCAGAAATCGAATCAACTCGGCGCCGGCGGCCGCTTCGTCGGCGCCGGAGATCTTGAAGACGCACGGGTCATTGTGCCCGATGTCGGCCGAAACCATCGACAGCACGCTCTTCACGTTCGCCGTCCGACGGTTGCGCTGGTTGGTCAGCGAGATCTCCGAGGCGAACCGATTGGCCAGCTCCTGGAGATGACTCGCGGGCCGCGCGTGCAGGCCGTTGGGCAAGGGAAATGAAAATGAGTGCTCAAACGCCATGGGTGTGAGTAACGGACCGGGTCAGTGGCCGAGCCGGGCGAAGATACCTTTGGGGTTCTTGATCGCTTCCTGCACCGGCACTTCGACGATCTTTCGCCCGTTGAAGCGGTCGCGCTGCTCGACCTCGATGTCAACGGCGAAGATCACGTAGTCGGCCTGCTTGATGTCGCTGGGGCTCAGCTCGTTTTCGATGCCCATCGCCCCCTGCGTTTCGACCTTGATCTGGTGCCCCAGCGAATGCCCGGTCTTCTCGAGCTGCTCGGCGGCCATGTACGTGTGGGCGATGCCGGTCGGACACGCGGTTACTGCAACAATCTTCATTGGGAAAATCCCTCCACGGACTTACGCCACCGATGCGCGCGACATTGACGACGAGGACGATGATCGCGCTTCGGCGGGCGTTTGCTCTTCCGCTTCCGGTTGGTTTTCAGGTTTGGGTTTGGTGACGACTTTGACGACATTGATCGCGACGGCCGTGACGACGGTGCCGATCAGGATCGCGATCACGTACATGACGCGGTGGTCGACGACGGGCAGGACGATGGGCCCGCCGTGCGGCGCGTGATCGCCGACGCCGCCGAGCATCGCGACGATCGCGGCGACGGCCGATCCGAGCATGATGCACGGGATCACGCGCAGCGGGTCCGAAGCGGCGAAGGGAATCGCCCCTTCGGTGATGCCGATCATCCCCATCGCCATCGCGGCGATGCCGGCGTCACGCTCTTCTTCGGACCAGATCCTGCGGTAAATCATCGTGGCCAGCCCCAGCCCAAGCGGCGGCGTGCAGATGGCGGCGGCGACGCAGCCCATCACCGTGTAGTTCTGGTGCTCGATCAGCCCGGCGCCAAAGAAAAACGCGACCTTGTTCACCGGCCCGCCCATGTCGAACGCGATCATCGCCCCGAGGATCATCGCGAGCAGGACCTTGTTTCCGGCGCCCATGATGTGCAGCCAGTCTGAAAGTGCGGTCATCGCGGCTGCGATCGGCAGGCCGATCAATTTCAGGATCACCACACCGACGATCGTCGAGGAGACGATCGGGATGATGAGGATCGGCATGATCGGGCGGATGTATTTGTGCGTCGGGATCTGCTTCATCAGCATCACGACGTAGCCGGCGAGCAGACCCGTCACCAGCGCGCCGAGGAATCCCGCGCTGACGTCCTTTGGAACACCGTCAACGAGCGTCGTTCCCAGATGGGTCGCGAGCCAGCCGCCGATGCAACCCGGGACGAGTCCGGGCTTTCCCGCCATCGCGTAGGCAATGAATCCGGAAAGAATCGCTGGCATGAGCGTGAAGGCGGCGACGCCGATATCGAGCACGAGCTTGAGGACAGGCGAGTGCGAGAAGTCCGGTCCCTTGTCGGTCATCGGGACGAAAGCGATGCCGGCAGCGATCATGATTCCGCCGCACGCGATGAACGGGATCGCGTACGAGACGCCGCTCAGCAGATACTGCCGCAGCTTCACGAGGGAGTCTTTCATGTGGGCTTACTCCTCCGCAGCGTTCACGGGTCGGTTGATCTCTCGGCAGACATGTGCGCGCGAACCGAGAGAGTCTGCGTCGGCAGAGCGGGACGCCTCCGTCGCGAGGAGGCGACACGTGTCAATCGCGTTGGCGCTGTCGAGAGTTCGAACGACCTGTGAGGGGGTAAACTAATCTGGCGCGGGCGGAAGATTCAATTGTAGAGATGTGCCATTCGTTGGATTATTGTAACATTTTTATGAGCGACGCGCTTTTACACGTTCGCCCGGGCGACCCATCCGCCCGAAAAATCGCCGCGGAACTGCGCACGTTCCTGCGCCGAGGGCGCGTACGAGGCGTGCGGATCGCCGAGGGGTCCATCCCCCCGCCGCAACTCGCGTATATGGTGAATTTCCCGAGACTTTCGCTGACTTTGGCCGGCGAGGATCGCGTCGAACTCGAGCAGGATGCGACCATCCGGCTCGTCGCGCTCAAGCGCGGCCACGCCCTGTTCGTGCCGGGGAATTGCTGGAACCGCCCGACCTGGGGCACGCCGGTCAAGGTCCTTACGTTGCTTTTCGGCAAGCGCCAGACCGGCATCAGCCTGGTCACGCACCGGCAGCGCAGCGACGCGCCAACCAGCGCGATCAAGACGCACGTTCACCTCCCCGCCGAATCCGCGGCGTCACGCGTGCTCCAAGCCTTGATTCACTTGGCCGGCCAGGATTTTCGGGCGCCGGCTGACGCGCTGCTTGTCGAGGCGCTGCTTCACTGCTGCCTGAACCTTCTCGAGCAACCTTCGGCCGAGCACATCCGCAAAGGCGACCGCACCTTCCACAACATCTGCCTGTACCTCCAGGAGCATTTCCAGTTCCCGCTGAGTCGAGATTCGGTGGCGGACCATTTCAGGTTGTCGCCGAACCACGTTTCGCGCCTGTTCCGCACCGAAGGGCTGATGAAGTTCACCGATTACCTCACGTGGGTTCGAATCGACCGCGCGAAGTTTCTGCTCCGCCACCACATCGCGCTCACGCTGGACGAAGTCGCGCGAAGCTGCGGCTTCAACGATACGGGATATTTCTGCCGAATCTTCAAGAGAAGAACCAAGCTGACCCCGACCGCCTACCGCGTGCAGCGCGACGGCCAAAGCGCGGCCGAGGAATTGGCTCGACCGACGAATCATTGAATGCGCCTCGCTGGGTGAGCAACACGCGCGGCTTCAGGCGCATGGACTCCAGCCCGCGCTCAGCGCGAAGTAGCGCAGCGCCACTCTGTTCCGAGGCGGGTTCTCCGTGCCTGAAGTTTTTCCTTGACAACGCAATCCTTTGAACCGTACATTAACCTAACCTGCATCCTGCACGCGCGCCATACGCGCGTTCCCCGACCCACATCATGGAGAGGAGATGTCACCCATGAGACATCGCTGACGCACACCCGCTCGTCACCCCTGCACCTTCATCCCTCATTCAGGAGCTCCCATGCCCCAAAATGCCCCAACTTCATCGGACGTTCTTTCCGAGCCCGATTCGCAGCTCAACGACCGGCAGCTCGCCGCGATTGATGCGATTCTTCAAGGCCTCGCCATGACGCAAGTCGCGCAGGCGGTCGGCGTCGATCGCAAGACGCTTTACCGCTGGCGGATCCATGATCTGGCGTTCGCCACCGAATTGCGCGAGCGGCGGCGGGAAGCGATTCAGCTTCGCGTCGATCGGCTCTGCAACCTGCTCGACGAGGCGATGGATGTGCTGCAACGGCAAATGCACGAGAACTCGGCCCCGATCTCGCATCGGGCGGCCCGGACGCTGCTCGTGGTTTCGGGGATCGGCAAATCGCTGTATCCGCCGACCAAGGCCAAGCCGCAGCCGGCCGGTGTGAACCCGAGCCCTGCGCGGCCCGAACTCACTCCATCTGCGGCACGTGCGCTGGCGCGGGCGGTCAATTCGCTGGACCTGCTCGGCGTCGGCGCCCCGCCGCCCGCGGGCGCGGCCGCGGGTTGACCCGTACCACGAGCATCCCGCCCGTGTGCGGCGGTACGCCGACGCTGTCGATCGTGTACTCGGTCGACATCAACACGAGCGGAGCGATCTTCTGTCATCAGAGAAAAGAGTGCGGCTGCGCGGGTTGGATTTGGCTTGGGCACAAGCCGAACGCGCTGAGTACAGCGAGTCCACGGGCGGGACGCCTGTGGCACGTGGGCGTGGAAAAGCCCTTACCACGATCCGCCGACGGTCAGGGTGACCGAGAGGTCGTCGTTGATGTAGCTGCCGGTGACCTGCACCTTGAACTTGTCGTTGTCGTAGAGGTCAACCGTCACGCCCGTTGGGGCGAGGATCTTCGCGGCTTGCACGCCGTAGTACAGCGGGTCGCGCCCGCCCTTGATGCTGTTGATTTTCTTGTCCAGCCCCGCGTAGCCGTTGGCGGCGTTGGCGAAGTTGATCGAGACCCGGCGGATCACCTCGGCGAAGATTTTCTTGGCCGTGCGATTGTCGGTCAGACCCACCAGCCAGTCGCGAAAGTCGGTTTTGAACTTCAACTCGTTGATGATGTGCCCGTAGAGATCGGGCGTCAGCGAAAATCCCTTGGGCAGACCGAGCACGAAGCCGGCCTCGTCGATGTGGATGTTGCACTTGCTGGTGCGCTCATCGACCGCGCAGTGCAGGGCGGTGAAGCGGATCTTGCTGCCGGCGTTGCCGAAGCGCATCGACATCATGCTGTCCATCTGGCCCGGCTCTTTGCCGGCGGCTTTGGAGGCGGGAGATTCGTACGGCGCCTCGCGCCAGATCTCCCGGTAGCCGGTGCCAATGGTCGCGGCGAACGACGCCTTGAGACCCCAGTGGTCCGGATCTTCCTTCATGCTCGCGAACACCTTGTTGCTGCTGGTATCGATGACTTTATCGAGCGCGGCGATCAGCCGCTTGGCGTCGTCGGCGACGAAGTTCACGCCGTCGAGCGTCGAATCCTTGGCCTCGAGCGTGCTCAGCGGCGTGCTCGGATCCTTGCACGCGCCTTTGCTGATGTCGTCCTGGCACTTGGCGATCTCTTTGGCCTTCTCGTTGGCGACCTTGGGGAGCTTGTCGTCCTCGGCCGCGATGTGCCCTTCGAGATAGATCGGCGGATAAAGCGCAGCGAGGCGGTCGTGAATCGTGCGATAGGTCCGCTTGCCTTTCTCGCTGGTGGGCTCACGCGTATTGAAAATGTCGGGGGCTAACAAGGTGATGCAATTGTAGCAGCAATCGGGCAGTGCGGCGTACAACAATAAAAGTTGGTGGGGCAGACATTCTTGTCTGCCCCACAAGCCGGCCATTGAAATACCTACCGCGAGGCTAACTGATAATCGCGTCGCCGCTGATCATGTCCATCAGCTCGACGGTCTTGGGGGCAACGAACCAGTCCTTGCCGGCCTGGCCCCAGAGGCGATCGGTGCCCAGGCCGCCGTCGAGGCGGTCGCGTCCGGCACCGCCGAGGAGGCGGTCGTTGCCTTCGCCGCCCATGAGCGTGTCGTTTCCCGACCCGCCGGCCAGCGTGTCGCCTCCCGCCCCGCCGTCCAGGCGCGCGGGCGTCGCGATCGCCCCGTAGCGCTCGTTGATCATGATGTCGTCAGCGCCGTCCATCCCGTACGCGAAGATCGTGTGCACGTCCGAGAACAGGAAACTGGTCGACTTGCCGTTGAAGTTCACGACCAGCCGGTCCGACTTGCTCGGCGAACGTGAGATCTTGATCAGGTCGGGGTCCGCGGTGCCGACGATCCGCAGGACGTGGTCGGAGCTCAGGCGGATGTTGGTCGGGCCCTCGGACGCCGGCGGCTGGGGGTCGTACTTCCCCGCGACAGTGACCTGCTTGCTGTAAGCGTAGCGCGTGTGGCCCTGGGCGTCGGTGGTCTTGGCGACGATCCAGTAGTGCCCCTCGGCGACGCCGGTGGTCGTGCCGGCCGATTGTGCCGTGCTGATCGAAGCAGTCTGCGCGAAGGTCGTGGTGCCGAGCGTCAGGGCGTTGTTGTCGTTGTACGGGTTGGTGTCGCGATCGAGGAAGAACGTGACGGTGCTGGCGCCGTCGCGGTCCTGGTGAAGGTACTTGATCTGGATCGACTGCCCGCTGGCGAAGGTGTCGCCGCCGACGAGCGACAGGTCGGTCACGTTGCCCCACTGCGGCCCCTGCTGGGTGGCGGGCGTTCGCGCGCCGGTGCCGCCCGAGGCAGACCAGACGCCTTCGAGCGGCCGCGGGCCGCCGACGATCGCGCTGTAGTAGAAGCCGGTCTGATCGCGCGCGGGTTTATCGGGCGTGGTGCCGTACCAATCGGGATAGATCGGCCCTTCGCCGCCGTTGGTCGCGTTCAGGTCGATCGTGCCGACGTAGTACCCGCCGGGCACGATGTGCGACATCGCCCAGAAGCGCATGTTGCTGTCGAGCCACTGCACGTGCAGGTTGTACGCCCCGTCGACCGGTCGGCCATTCGTGGCGTGGTTGTCGGGGTTTCCGTCGGTCCGCCAGTAGTTGTCGACGAACGCGACGTTGTCGTAGATGGTCGGCGGCGCGTCGAGCATCACGCCGATCGGGTTGGGGTCGGTGTACGTCTCCTGATCGACCCATACGCCGGCCTGCCCAAGCGACTTGGCGATCTCATCGATCAGGCCGGTGCCGCGGCTGATCGAGATCTCGTGGATCGGCATCTCCGCGAATCGAATTCCATCGACCGACGAGTTCATCAAATAATCCGCGGCGACGCTGCCGATGTAGTTCAGCGAATACGACGCATTGGTGTCGACGCTTGTCCAGTCCAGGAACAGGACCATCTCGCCGGTGCTGTTGCTCTGCGGCGTGGCGGTGCCGCCGACGTGCGTGATGGTCGGGACCAGGTGCCCGTCCTGCGGGTCGGGCGTGAGCTTAAGGATGTATTCGGGAACCTGCGACGGACCGCCGAGGCGCGCGGTGATCCCGTCGGCGACGGCCTGGTTGAACCCCCACAGGTGTCCGTCCCGGCCGTGTGTAACCAGAGTGACGCCCGCGAAGAGGGCGCGGGTTTCCAGCGATTCGACAACAGGAGTGTACATAAAGGTCTGACGTCTTGCCGTTACAACTTTGCAGCTCGCCGGACGCGCACGAGAGGGTCCGCATTGCGAGCCATCCACAGAACTTCATCGTGTGATTCAGTGACTATTCGACAGCAAGCGCGCACTGTCAAATCTAAATCTCCTCCGCGGACGTTCTCCGATCGCCCGCGCGAGCGCGTAGGGAGTTCCAATACGCACGTCCGAGCGCTCGAAATCACATTCTCGGACGCTTCGGCTGCGACGAAAACTAAGTTTTGGCATTGCCCTAAATGCAGTGCAGAATGAGGCGAGTCACGACGAAAGACGAGCCGTAAAAATCGATGTTTATCAATCAATTATCGGGCGGTGCATTTTTCATCCGAAGCAAGGCCAACGGGGGGCTCAGGGGTGGGGTTGCGCTGATCGAAGCGCCACCGCAAAACATTGAGCACAGTGGCGTCGCCTCGCGCGGCGTCTGCTCGACATCCGTGCCCGCCCGGTTGAGCTTGAGTCTGGTGCTCCCCTGCTTCAACGAAGAGCCGAACCTGCGCACGACGATCGCCGACGCGCAGGAATGGTTCGCGCTCAACGACGTCGACGGCGAAATCATCGCCGTCAACGACGGGTCGAGCGACGGCTCCAAACAACTGCTGGAGCAACTGCGCTCTGAGGTGCCGAACCTGCGGGTCGTGGAACACGACAAGAACCGCGGGTACGGCGCGGCGATCCGCAGCGGCTGCGACCAGGCGACCAAGCAGTGGATCGCCTTCATGGACGCCGACGGGCAATTCAAGGCCCGCGATTTCGAGCGACTCCTGCCGTTGACCGATGAAGCGGACTACGTCACCGGGATTCGCGCCAAGCGAGCCGACACCGTGCAGCGCTGGCTCAACAGCCGGATGTACAACCTTCTCGTACAGGTCTTGCTCGGGGTTCACCCGTCGGACATCAACTGCGGCATGAAGATCTTCCGCCGCGCGATCTGGCCGACCATCCGGCCGGTCCACGCGACGGGCGCGCTGATCAACGCGGAGATGTTTTACGCGATGCGCGGGGCGCACATCCCCTTCCGCGAGGCGCTCGTGCCGCACTACCCGCGCCTCGCGGGCAAACCAACCGGGGCGAACCTGCGCGTGATCCTGCGCACCTTCAAAGAGCTGTGGAAGCTCAAGCGAGCCCGGTCCGGCCACGCGGTGGCGCAGCCCAGACAGGCGCTCGCCTGACACTTTCCACTTACAGCCCGATCAACACTGCGATGATGCCGTGAGTCGTCCCCGGCGAGGGCGCCGGCGCGTTCATGTTGCTGGTTTTCCACACGCCGCCGTTCGCGCTGCCGACGACGTGGACTTCGGCCCGTCCGTCGCCATCCACGTCGCCGGCCGCAACGTACACGCCGCCGGTCGCGAGCGTCGCCGACATCAGATTCCGCGATTCCAATGATTCGAACATGGCCCAGCTCTCTTTCTCTTTGTTCGTTCGATGCCCCCTGGTCTGGTGATAGAACGTGCGCCGATCGGCAGGATTGATTGCCCTGAACGAGGCAGGAACGCGGGTCGGACGGCTGGATCCGAAGGGCCGGTCCTGAAGAAGAATTACCCGAAATTCCGGCGAGACCGGCTCAAACGCGTCGCGAGCCGCGGCTTCCTCAAATCCTGATTGAAATTGCCTTTCGCGTTCCAAACGCGAGCGGTTAAGATGGGTGATGAACGGACACCGAAGCGCGGCGGGCTAATTCATGCGTATTCTGTTGGTTGAGGATCATCGCGACACGGCAACCGTCTTTTCGCGCCTGCTGAGCCATCGCGATCACACCGTTCGCACGGCCGCCAGCTGTGCGGAGGCGCGGGAACTCTGCGCCGAAGAGCACTTCGACGTGCTGGTGTGCGACATCGGCTTGCCCGACGGGAACGGCATCGACCTGGTTCGCCAACTCCGCCAGCTTCCGCATTGCGACGTCCCGGCTATCGCGATGGCAGGCGATGTCGCGCCGGGAGACAAGCAGATTGGTCTGGACGCAGGGTTCGTCGAATACCTGATCAAGCCGGTGCACATGGAGAAGCTCGAAGAGGCAATCCAACGCGCGGCCAGCCTATCGTAAAGCACGCAGGATTCGGCAGTTCTGTCTGGGTTCACTCACACCCGCTGCCCGTCGCCGCGACAAAATAACAAATACTTGCAAAGATTTGCGCGTTCCCCCAACGCTGTGGCTCGCCTAAGGTATCGCGGCATGTCGTATGTGTTGATTGTTGACGACGACGCTGATGCCCGAGAAACCTTAAGCAAGTTTCTGGCCAAGTCCGGTCATGAAGTGCTTGCGGTACCCAACGGACAAGAAGCGCTCGATTCGATTCTGGGTCGCCTGCCCGACGTTCTGGTCCTGGATCTACTGATGCCCGAAATGGACGGCTGCGACCTGCTCTCGATCCTGCGGTCGTACCTTCGACTTCAGGCGTTGCCGGTCGTCATCTGGTCGTGCGCCCCCGATAGCCCGCAGATGGCTCGAGCCAAACGCTTGCGGATCAACGGCGCTTGCGTGAAGGGGAAGACGTCGCTGGACGAGATCCGGCAGGCGATCGAACGCGTGCCAGCGGGGCTGATGCCGCCGACCGATGACGTGTCCAATTTCTGGTCGGCCTGACCTACCTCATCAAACGGCTGCGCCGGCCGAGCATACCCAAACCCACAACGAGCGCGGCCGCCACGCTTCCGGGCTCGGGCACGCTCGCCCCGCCAAGACCGACACTCGCCATCGCTGCCGTGAGGCTGCCGCTGCTCTGCTGCCAGTTGGTCGCGAGCATGCCCAGGTCTGAGACGTCGACGAACCCGTCATAGTTGAAATCGCCGTTCACCCAGACGCCGCTGCTCTGCCAGCTGGTCGCCAGCGCGCCCAGGTCAGACACATCGACCGTTCCATCCAGGTTCGCGTCTCCGCCGAACGTGTACTTGATCAGGATGCTCGTCGAGTCGACCGACTGTCCGCCAAACGTGGCAAGCCCGAGTGCGGCGTTGTCGGCGTAGCCAAGCTGGTGTGCGGCGTCGGCGGAACTGCTGCTGATGCGGCCGGTCTGGAAGTGCTGGCGCACGGTATTGACCAATGTGCCGACGGCGCCCGTGTAATCGACGACCATGCTGTTATTCGACAGGTCCAGCGACGCACCATTCGCGATCGACAGCGAGCCTACGACACTCGTGCCAGAAGGGTCATTCGCGACCGACTTCTCGCGAATCCTGGCCAAGCCTTGCATGACGTTCAAACCGGCGGCGCGGACGTTTTCGAATTGAGCGGCCCCCGCTCCGCTCTTCGTGATCGTCTTGCCCGTCGCGCTCAACTCTCCGGTGAACGCCAGTGAACTGCCCGGATTGGTGGTGATCAGCACGTTGTCGGCGAGGGTGACCGGCGCGGCGATCGTGTGGCTGCCGGTGATCGTGTTGATCGTCGCATAGCCGCTGAGCGCGTCCACGGTGAGCGGGCCGGCGCCATTGAGCGTGTAACCGAACGCGCTGTCGAAGTTCATGTCGCTCACGGTCACCGGGACATCGAGGGTGACGGTGCGCGCCTGGGTAATGCCGGGGTTAAAATTCGCGGTCGCGTAGTTCGAGTTCGGCAGCGTCCCTCGCCAGTTGAATATCCCCGACCAGCTTCCGTTGGCGTCGAGGTTCCAGTTGGCGATGAAGGTGAGGGAGTTGATGTAGTTTTCGAGGTTGGTGTAGCCGTTGCCGGCGATCGTGCCGTTGTTGTCGGCGGCGCTGGGATTCGTGCCGCGCGTGATCTCCCAGGAATTCGGCATGCCGTCGGCGTCGGTGTCAAACCCGGCCGGGCGCGTCACCATCGGCGCGTTGACCAGGCTGTTCCATTCGTTGGGGTCGGGCGCGGTCAGCGGCGCGGTGCCGGTGTAATTCAGCACGTCGTTGATCAGCCGATTATCGATCGCGCTGCGATTCCACGGGAATGCGCCGACGGAAGCGATCACCTTGGCGTACGCGATGTCGGCGGAATCGGCGGTGTTCGCCGGGTAATCGAAACGCGTCGCTGACTGATCGCTGACCGGAAACGGCGTGATCGTCGAACCGTTGAGCGTCTTGAACATGCCCCAGCCGGTGTCCACTCCGTCGCGAGTCGGGCCTGCCGTCGTGTCGATCTTGTTGTCCTGCTGGAAGAAGTGCAGATCCAGCGGGTCCGTGTTGACTTCCTTGTAGAACGCGGTCGACCGCCGGGTACTGTTGCTGGAATTGTCCACCGTGACCGGGCCGGCAATCAGATAGTTGCCGACGTAGTTCATGTTGATGTGCTGGACGTCGCCGTCGGCGCCCGCGGTGTAGCCGGCGCGGTCACTCCAGTTGTAGATGACGTTGTTCTGGAACTCAAAATCCAGCGTCGAGCCGTCATACGTCCCGGGACGCGGGTTGCGGCTCTTCTGGTTCGAATAAAGGTTGTGGGTGTACGAGATCTTCGAGTTGACCGTCGGCCGGATGAGCGAGCCGTAGGCGTGGCTGGCGGTCAGGGCCTCCGACATGATCGAGTTCTGCACCGTGACATTCGTCGCGGTCTGCGTGGCCGAGATGACCTCGTCCTCACTCCACGACCCGGAGATGTGGTCGAGGATGATGTCGTGCGTGTTGCCGGTGCCCTGCACGTGCATGCCGTCGTCGCCGTTGCCCGCTCCTTTACGCACGGTGAGGTAGCGGACGATGATGTCATGCGTGGGCGCGGTCGAACTGTTCCCGGTGATGCCGAACGTGTCGCCGATGATGGTGATGCCCGGCCCCGGCGCGGTCTGGCCGGCGATGGTGACGTTGTGGATGTCCTTGAACGTGATCGTGCCGGTGTTGCAGTAGATCGTACCGCCGACGTCGAAGACGATGGTTCGTCCGGCCGCGGGGACGTTCTTGTTGTACAGGCCGTACGTGAGCGAGCCGGGGATGACGTGATTCACATCCGGGTCGAGGGTGGTGACGTGATAGACGTCGCCGCCGCGCCCACCCACGGCGTTGGCGCCGAAGCCTTCGGCGCCGGGAAAGGCCGGCACCGCAATCGCCGCGCTCGCGGCGATCAGCGACGACGTCGTGGCAATCACGGCACAATGGACGATCCGATTGCGGTTCATGGCGTACGGCTCCTGGGTCCTGCGAAGCATGAAGATTTACGCTCGGCGCGTCCTGCGCCGCGAGGCCGCGGCGGCTAAGCTGATTCCGATCAGTCCGATTGTCGCGGGTTCCGGCACGCTCGTGCCACCCAATCCGACGGCCGACATCGCGGATTCCAGCGACCCCGGACCCAGCGGGCTGCCGACACCGGCCTGCCAGTTGGTCGCGAGCGCCCCTAGATCCGTCACGTCGACGAAGCCGTCATAGTTGAAGTCGCCACCCGTCCAGACGTTGCTCGTCTGCCAGTTCGTTGCCAACGCACCCAAGTCAGTGACGTCGACCTGTCCGTCCAGATTCGCATCACCGGCGTAGGTGTACTTGATCAGGATGCTGGAGGAATCAACGCTCTGTCCAGCAAACGTGCCCTTGTTCAGCACAGCGTTGTCGCCGTAGCCCAGGCGGTGCGCGCTGTCGGCGCTGCTGGTGGTGAGGCGGCCGGTTTGCAGGTTCACGCGCGTGGCGTCGACGAGCGTTCCCACCGGGCCGGTGTAGTCGATGACGGCGGAGTTGTTGGTCAGATCGAGCGTCGCGCCTGACGCGATCGACAGCGAGCCGACGACGCTCGTTCCGGCCGCGCTGTTGGGCGTGCCCTTGGCGCTGATCTTCGCTGAACCGGCAGAAATGTTCAGCGCCGCCGCTCGGACGTTCTCGAACTGCACCGATCCGGCGCCGGCCTTGGTGATCGTCTTGCCGGCGGCGGTGAGATTTCCGCTCAGAGCCACACCCGTGCCGGCCGCGGACGTGATCGTTGCATCGTCGTTGAGCACAACCGGAGCCGAGATCGTGTGCGTCCCGGAGGTCACGTTGATCGCGGCCTGGCCGCTGCTGACATCGAGCGTCAGCGTGCTGCTGCCGGCGATCGCGTAGCTGATCGGCGAGGAGAAATTCAATGTGCCTGCGGTCTGCGGGGAATCGACGCTGACCGTCTGCGTCGAGGTGATCGCCGTGCCGAAGTTAGCGGTCGCATCCACGGCGTTGGGCACGCCGGCGCTCCAGTTGCCCGCCGTGCTCCAGTTGCCGCTGGCGTCAACATTCCACGTCGAATTGCTCGCGACGACGCCGCCCTGCACGAGCAGATTGATCGACGTGTTCGCCTGGTCGTTGACCAGTGACACGCTGAAGCTGCCCAGCGTCGGGCTGGACAAGGCGAATTTGCTCAGGTCCGCCAGGGGCGAGCCGTTGTAATCGAGCAGCGTGTAGGTTCCCTCGGTCAGGCCGCCGGTGTTGTTGAGGGTGAAGGTCGAGACGCCCGCAAGAGTAAGCGCGTCGGGGTTGGTGACGACGAGCTTATCGGCGGTGCTGACGGCGGGCGTGCCGACGGCGCCCAGGTCCCATGAGAGTGCCGCGTTGTTGAGCGAGAGCGAGGCGGCGGTGAGCGTGGCGATCGTTCCGATGCCACCGCCGTCCCCCGGAGCCAGGGTTGCGCCGTTGACGTTGAGGCTGTTGTTGAACGTGCCGCTGCCCGACACGGTGGTCCCCGCCGGTGCGGTCACGTTGCCGTAGATGTTTCCGCGGCCGCCGAGCTTCTGATTGACCGCCGACGCCAGCGTGAAACCGCCGGCGACACCGGTGACGTCAAGCTTTGCGCCCGATGCGGTCAATCCGATTGACGCGGAATTGGCGATGGGGTTGGTGCCCGACGAAACGAGGATGACGGTACCGTTGCTGATGCTGGTGTTGCCGCTGTAAGTGTGGTTGCCGGTGAGGGTGATCGATCCGGAGCCAGCCTTCGTAAGCCCACCGGCACCACTGATGACGCCGTCGAACTGCGCGCCGGCGGTGCTGGTGCTGATATTGATGTTGATCGTCCCGCCGCCGCCCAATCGTACCGAGCCGGGCCCGCTAAGGACTTTGAAGGTTTGTGAGAAGCCGTTCAGATCCAGCGCCGCGCCCGAAGCGATATTGATGGTTCCATCGGACGCGAGCTGCTCGTTATTTCCCAGCTTGATCGTCCCGCCGTTCAGGTTGTAAGCGGTTCGGACGAACAGCACACCCGCCGGACCAAGCTGCAGCACGCCCGCGCCGGTCTTGGTGATGGTCCCGCCCGCCCCGCTGCCGATCGTGCCGGCACTGGCGATCTGTCCGTTGAAAACCGTGTCTGTCGCCTGATTGATGGTCAGCAGCGTCGAGCCGGAATTGCTGCGGAGGTTGATCACGCCGCTGCCCGAAAGTTGCGTGAGGTCCACCTTCGTGACATTGTTGATCGTGCCGCCGCTGAAGTTGAAATTGTCCGCGGTGACCGTGCTCGCATTGTCGGTCACGATGAAGTCGATGAGCCCGCCGGACATGTTGATCGTGCTGGTGCCGGGTGAACCCGCTGCCCTCAGGATGCCGCTTTTGTTGTTGAGTTGGATGGTGCCGCTGGTGATGTTGAGCGTCGCAGGGGCGCCGGTGGTGCTGATGGTGCCGCCGCCGAGATTGAAGCTCTTGCTGGCGGAGGTGATGAGCAGCCCGCCGTTGATCGTGAGCGTGCCGGCCGCGCCGTCGCCGACGTAGATGTTCTGGGAAACGGTCATCGAGCCGGCGTCGATCTGAAGCTCGCCGGTGCCGGGCATGCTCGCGCCGTTCTGGCCGATGTGAAGATACCCTTCGGCCCACGCGCCGCCGCCAAGGTTGACCGTGCCGTTGTTGCCGATGAAGACTTCGGTTGTGACGGTGTTAGGCGGGACGTTGACGCCGCCGCCGTTGCCGGTCCAGACAGCTTCTCCGCTGGTCGCGCCGATGAACCCCCAGGAATTCGCGGCGCCCAGCCAGGTGTGCGTGCTGCCAAAAGCCGGTGAAACCGCGCCGTGCGCCGCCAATGCGACGGCCGCCGAGACGGCTGCTTTGGCAATTCTGGACCGAGACTCGTTCCGGTGCATGTTCGCTCCTCCGCGCAACGCCAGTGCGCCGCGCCTGTTGTGGGTTGCTTTACGCTTGGACCGATGCGGCGCCGATGTTGGCGGCGTCTTCATCCGCCGAGTTGGAACCTTCTGCCAGTCGCACGATTTGCGCCGGCGTCGCCCAATCGAGCCCGCCGTGCTCGGCCGGGAGAATGCTCTGGTCGTAGCACTGCACCAGCGCCGCGTGCAGCCCGTTCACGCAGATCATCGCGTTGGCGCCGTCCGATTCCCGGGTGAGCATCGTGGCAGGGAACCGCGTGATCTGCGGCATCGAAAGCTGTGCGGCCGCCACGCAACGGACGTGAGCCATCGCCGCCTGCGCGCCGCACGCGATCGACGACGCGCTCGACTGCCGCGCCGCTTCGATCGACTGCCAGATCTTCTGGTTGCGTTCGTGGTTCGGCTCGCCGTAATGCTTGATCCGGCCGTCGCGGAAGCGGGCGATCAGCCCCGCGCCGGTCTCGGCCTCGTAGGTCACCGTCGCGCGCTCGAATTCGTAATTGAGGATCGGCCCGAGCTTCGGCGGCACCGCGTGGGTCGTGTAGAACAGCAGTTCGGCCCCGCAGTCGACCGTGACGCGCAACGCGGCCGTGTCGTAATTTTCGATGTCGTTGGCGCGGTAGAGCTCGGCCTGCACGCTGGTGGGCATCGCGCTGCTCTGGCGCGTGCGGCCCAGCAGGTAAAACATGTTGTGAAGGTAGTGCGCGGTCGCGTTGTTGACCGGCGAATCGAAGACGGAATCGCCCTGCTGCGTGCGAATCCGGCCGGCCCAGTCGTTGCGACGGAAGTAATCCAGCCCCCGCGGGAACATCACCAAACTCTTAAGCCGGATCGGGCGACCCAGCACACCGTCGATGATGTCCTGCTTGAGGTTCTGGATTGGCCGGCTGTAGGACCACTGGTACCCCACCGCGACGAAGCGCCCGCCGCTGCGACGCTCGGTTGTCACGATGCGGCGAGCGTCGCGGACCGTGGCGGCCAGCGGCTTCTCGCACAACACGTGACTCCCGCGCTCCAATGCGAAACAGGTATGCGCCGCGTGAAGGTGAATGGGCGTGGCCATCATCACCAGGTCGGGCCGGGCGTCGGCATAGAGCAGGTCAAGATCGTTGTGGATCGGGATTCTGCGGCGGCGCAGCTCGTCCAGGTGCGGGCAACGCTGCGGATCGGGATCGACCGCCCCGATCAACTCGACGCCGGCCGCTTCGACCCCCGCCTGAGCGTCGAGCAGCGCTCGAACGTACGAGTCGCCGTACCCACCGATACCGACTAACGCTACTTTCACGTGCGCACCCTTAGTGTCGAAACCGGGATGTTCCAGGAAAATGACTCGCTTGCTTGACCTGCTGCGCGACGGTTCGCGTCCGTGCCGCTTACGCTTAGAACGGGATCGGGCGACCCTTGGCCCAGCGGTGGTCTCGAATGGTCGTTGCGCTGTCGCTGACCTGATTCGGGTAGCGGATCATCCAGTCATCCAGCAGCGGATTGTGCTGGACCGGCGCGGTCTCGGAACTGGCGGGAACCGCAACGTACGGATTGGTCGCAGTCTTGTCCCACGGGTTGGCCAGGCGAACGACGCCGTCGAAGAAAAGGATGTTGGCCTTGCGGTCGTGGGGCCAGCCGACGTAGCCCTTCTTCCAGGTGAGATCGGCGACGGAGCTGAAGCGTTCATCGTCCGCCTGGATCTTGTCGTTGGCGTCGACAGCGACGATCACGTTCCCAGGAACCTGCGTGGCCTTCTTGAAAAACGCCCAGTTCTCATAGCCGGTAGAGTAGCCCGGGGATCCAACGATAGAGCGGTCGTCACCGAGGTTGGAGTTGTAGGTGTAGTCGACCGAAAATCCGCTGCCCGGATCTTTTTGCCGGTCCACCGTCGGGCAGTCGAGCATCCTGGCGATGCGGTTGATCGCGTCCTGCTGCCCGGCCGCACCTTGCTTGACGCCGAAGAGCGGACCGAGCACGTTGATCCCGCACCAGAAATTATTCGTCGCGCTGCCCGACCAAGTGCGCGAAGGCAGCACGTAACCGCGGTACGTCACGGTATAGGTCTGCATCGCGGTGTAGAGTTGCCGCATGTTCGAGGCACACTGGACGATCTGCGCCTGCTTGCGGGCCTTCCCCAGCGCGGGCAGCAAGATGGCGATCAGCACTGCGATGATTCCAATGACAACCAGGAGTTCGACGAGCGTGAATCCCTTCGGTCGGCGGCGGTAATCCATATGACACGTCCTCTATTAAGGAGTCTGGTTTCAATTCTGAACTTCGCGGGGTGGCGGAGTCCTGCCTGCGTTCTCATGGCAACATACCGTGAGGATCGCGAGTCACAACGGGATTTGCTTGCGTTTTTGCAGGCAGATTTTTCGTTTTAGCGGCAACCGCCGCAAAAACGAAACGCTGGCGTGCGATCCCACAAAATCCGGTCGATCATGCTCGCTTAGAACGTACGATGACCGAGCCTTATGCGTTCACTTTTCGCAATTCGGCCAGACGAGGGCGCAAACGCCATCACGGATTGTTAGTGCGTTGGCCGCATGTGCGCAACTCCCCTGCCTACCCACGAATCAGCCAGAATGAGATTGCACATCAAGCGCGCGCTCGTTGAGGGATGCAGTCAGCCCAGCGGACGTGCGGACATACCGAGAAGGACGGATTCTCAAGCGCCCGTGCCGTTTTCGGAAAGATCGCACCAGTGGGTTTCTCCATGGCACTGCGTTCGCTTTAAGGCCAAGCGTAATCGTCGTGTGACGGTTGCGGGTGGCTGGCAAGCCACTCAAAAATCATGGAGCGCGGTTGGTTCCCACGGGACGTACCGCCCGCAGACGGTCTGCGGGCGGTACGTTGCCCGAGGCGGATCAACAAGGATGCCGATCGCGAATAAATTGAATGACAGCGAAGACTGATGTGACGGTCTTCGTAACGAGCCTCGTTTCCTCCTCCGCCAAGCCGCACGGAAGACTACCCTCCGCCGTGCGGCTTTTTTTGCGCTTGCGCGCCAGCCGACCCCTCCCCCCGCCAGCCAGCCCAAAAGCTACAATTGCAATCCGCTTAACATCCTGCCCAAGCTACGCTTCAGGCGTCATAAACGGCCGCTTGCGCCTCCGAAAACGTTTGTTCTATTCATGGATTAACCATTTTTTCTTTTACAAGCGTGCGGATCGCAATATAATTGAATCCGGCGGCTATCCCATCTGTAATTCGTTTGCCCGGAATTGAGGCCTTTCCCAAAGGCTTCCCCTGCGGAGGAGACTCATGCGATCTCAGAGGTCAGCGCGCGGCAATTCCCTATCCACATCCCCGTTTTCGGCTCCCTCAAAACAACCCAGGTTCGCACGACGCAACGGCGCCAAGGCGCTCATGCGCCTCTCCGGCGCGGCCGCTATCGCCAGTTCATCGCTTCTCGCTTCGGCCGCAAACATGACCTGGAACGGCGGTGGCGCGGCGGATAACAGTTGGCTCACCGGATTGAACTGGATTGGCGGCGTCGCGCCTTCCGCTACCGACTCCCTGATTTTCGCCGGCACCACAAGTCTCTCGCCGGTCAACAACTTCACCGCCGGGACGCAGTTCAATGGCATCACCTTCGCTGCCGCCGCTGGGGCATTTACGCTTAGCGGCAACGCCATCACGATCGGGCAGGCGAGCGGCATCACGAACAATTCGACCAACGCCCAGACGATCGGCCTCCCGGTAACATTCGCTGGCGGACACCACCGCATCGTCACCGCCGCCTCTTCGGGCGCGTTGAGCTTCACCAACAGCTTCATCCATGCACCGCACTCGACGGTGCTGTTCACGCGGCTGGGCGGGGCGATTCACTTCGACGCCGGGGTCGGACCAACCAACGACGGGAGCGACGGCGGCGGAATCCTCGGCGCCTGGGCAACCTTCCAAGCCGCGCAAGGCGCCAACGTCAGCGGCGCGTCGGACTACGCATCGGACTGGGCCACCCGCGACGTCAACGGCAATATCGTCGCGTACACCGGCTACGCGCCGACCGTGAACTCCGGCGGAAGTCTCAACTCCTCGGCTACCGCCAACGCAAAGGTCACCTCGAACGGCGCCGGTAGCATCACTCTTGGCGGCGCGCCGGCGAACAACACGTGGGACCTGAACACGCTTCTGTTCACTGGTGGAAGTGCAAACCAGACCATCGACATCGGCACCGGCCGCACGCTGCGCCTGGGCGCCGATGGCGGCATCCTCAATGGCAGCCCACTCAACGGCACCACGGTCGGGACCGTCCGAAGCCTGACCATCGGCAACACCGCCGGCCAGGGCATCCTTACCGCCGGCGGCGCGCCCAACACGCCCGGAACGCTCACCCTGATCGACGGGCCCATCAGCGCCAACACCGCCAACAACCTCAACATCAACGCAGTCATCGCCGACAACGGTGCGAATGGAACTGTCAGCGTGAACGTGCAGGGGTACGTGAACATGGCCACGGCTAACACGTATACCGGCGGCACGTACATCACGACCGGCCGCGTGCAAGCCTCCGCCGGTGCGTTCGGCACCGGCTCGGTCGTCGTGAATCAGAACGGTCATATCTTCCTCAACGCCAACGCCACCTTTACTAACGACTTTTACATCCGCGGCTTCGGCTCTCCCGAGAGTGGCGGTATCGGCGCCATCCGCATGGGCGGCACCGGCCGAATCATCAGCGGAAACATCACCCTCGAAGGCACCGCCGCTACGGGGAACGGAACGGTCACTGGCCGGATCTTCGGGCCCGCCAGTGCGACACTCTACGTCGGCAGCGGCACGGCGAACGGCAGCGGGACGTTTCAAGTCGGTTCGTCCGACGGCGCCAACGACTACCACGGCGACACCTACATCAATAACAATCCGACCGTCAGCGGCGGCGGTGGGATCCCCAACGCCAGCAACGTCTTGAGCTTCAACGCCGGACGCAACGAAGTGATGCCGCACGGCGCCGGCTACGGGAACGTGGTTTTGAACGGTGTGAGTGCGACAATCTTCGCCGGACTGGACCTCAACGGCACCACCCAGACAATCAATGGCCTAAGCAATACCACGGCGTTCCCCGCGAGCGCAAACGTGTTCAACCGCAACACGGGCGCCGCCGGCACGCTGAACCTCGGAGACAACAATTACACCGGCACCTACGCCGGACGCTTCACCGCCGGCAGCACGGTCGACCAGACCGGCGGCGGCGGCGTGCTGAACATCAACAAGATCGGCAACGGCGTGCTTACGCTCACCGGCGCCAACACGCATACAGGCCTGACCATCGTCAGCGCCGGAACGCTCGCGCTCAGTTCGGCCTCCAATAACATTCCCAATTCGCCGGTGCTCGTGAACCCCGGCGGTGCGCTGAACCTCTCGGGCGTGACCGGCGTGTTCTCGCCCGCGAACAACCAGACGGTAACGAACAACGGAAACGTCTACGGCGCCGTCAACGCCACCGCCGGCACCGTCGGCGGCAACGGTGGGACGTATAACAACGGCATCACGGTCGCCGGCGGAACGGTGAACCCGGGCAACCCCGGCGGAACGGGATCGTTCACCACGACCACCCTCGCGCTCAACAGCGGAACGCTTCTGTTCGACTTCAGCGGCTCCAACAGCGACGCCATCAACGTCACCGGCGCGGCAAACTTCACCGGCGGCGCGATCGGTTTCAACCTGCTCACCCCCGCCGTCGCGGGTTCGTACACGATCCTCACCGCCGGCGCGATCACCGGCACGCCGACGCCTGCGGTTTCGACCCTCGGGCGCACCACCTTCACGCTCGACCTGAGCACCGCCAACACCGTTAAGGTGAACGTGACCGGCGGACCCGCGAGCCTGGTGTGGAACAACACCGGTGGACCCGGCAACGGCACCGACTGGGATACCACGCAGCAGAATTGGCTCAACGGCGCCGCCAACGACAAATTCTTCACCCTCGACAACGTCACCTTCGACGACAACAACAACGGCCACTACGCCGTCAACATCACGACCAGCGTGAACCCCTCCTCGATCGTCGTGAACAACAGCGCCGGCGACTACACGTTCAGCGGATCGCCAATCACCGGCACCGGCGGGCTGGTCAAGAACGGCACCGGCGCGCTCACGGTGAGCACGGCCAACACCTTCAGCGGCGGCGTAACCCTCAACGCCGGGCAGCTCAACATCAACAGCGACTCGGCCCTGGGCAGCGGCACGTTCACTATCGCGGGCGGAACCATCAACGTCACCAGCGGCGACCGCGCTATCGCGGGCAACATCGCCCAGCGCTGGAACGGCGACGTCAACTTCCTGGGCACCGCGAACCTCAACATGGGCGGCGGTTCGGTTACGCTCAACGCGAATCCGACGATCAACGTCGCGAGCAACACCTTGACGGTCGGCGGCGTGATCGTCGATGGCACGGGTAACAGCATCACCAAGACAGGCCCGGGCACGCTGGCACTCAATGGCGCGAGCACCTACACCGGCAATTTCACGGTTTCCGCCGGCACGGTCATGCCCGGCAGTTCGGGCGCGTTCGGCTCGACGACCTCCGCCGGCTCGGTCACGGTCGCCAGCGGCGCGGTAATCGACCTGGCCAATGCCGGAAGCCAGTCGCTCAACTTCGGACAAAAGCCTTTCTATATTGTCGGCGCCGGCACGAACAACAGCGGCGTGCTCACCAGCAGCGACTCGGCCAAGCGGCAGCAGAATGTCTTCCAGCGCGTGATCCTCACCGGCGACGCGACGATCGGCGGCAACGGCAGCTTCGACATCCGCGCCGCCAACGTCGGCGGCGTCAACCAGGGGCTGCTCGACCTGGCCGGCAACAACCTCACCTGGATCAACACCCAGCACGGCCTGATCAACATCGACGTCACCGACGGCAACATGAACGTCACCTCCGGCACGCTCCAGATCGAGGCCAACACCAGCATCGCCAGCCTCAGCGCCTCCAAGACCGTCACCATGAACAACAGCTGGTTGCAGTTCTTCGGCTACGCGGGCACGTTTACCCGGCCGATCGTCGTCAACAGCGGCGTGACCTTTGCGACCAACAACAACGCCACCTCCACTGTCGGGGCCAACGTCACGCTCAACGACAACCTCAACGTCACCGCCGCCGCCGGAGCGGGAACCGTCAGCACCCTCGTGCTCAACGGCAACATCAGCGAAAGCGGCGGGGCCAGACAGATCAACAAGAGCAACGGCAGCGCCGGCACGCTGAACCTGGTGCTCGGCGGGAACAACACGTTCACCGGCGGGCTCAACGTCAACGGCGGCACCGTGACGCTGGCCAACCCCGGCGCCCTGAACGCGGCGAATCCCAACACCGTCAACCTCGGCGGGACCAACGCCGCACTGCGGATCAACGGCAACTCGGTAGCCATCTCCGGGCTCACCGGCAGCAACACGTCGATCGTCGAGAACGCCAACGCCGCTGCCGCGACCCTTACCTATAGCTCCAACAGCGACGCGCAGTTCGACGGCGCGATGCGTGACGGCGCCGGCGGCGGAGCATTCGGCTTCACCAAGGCCGGCACGGGCACCTTCCGTCTCAACGGCGCCAACACCTACACCGGCGCTACCACGATCTCCGGCGGCAGCCTCTCGATCGGGACCGGCGGCACCACCGGATCGATCGCGACGACCAGCGCCATCGCCGGCTCCGGAAACCTGGTCCTCAACCGTTCGGACAACACCACCTTCGCCAACGTGATCGGCGGATCGGTCAACCTGATCAAGGAATCCGGCAACACCGTCACCCTCAGCGGCGCCAGCACGAGCACGGGCGCGGCGACGATCAACAACGGCGTGCTGTCGGTCACCGGCTCGCTGCCGGCCGCGGGCACAGTCAACATCAACGGTGGTGCCACGCTCGCCGGCACCGGCAACGGCACGTCGAGCGGCATCGTCGGCCGCGTCAACATGAACGGCAGTTCCAACGTTCGTCCGGGCGTCACCGCCGCCGACGGCGACTTCGGCTCGCTCGCCATGAACAGCCTGCTCGTCACCAACGGCAGCAACGAATTCCGCCTCGACCAGACAAGCCCGGCCGTTGGGGACCGCGTGAACGTGAGCGGCGTCGCCAGCTTCTCCGCCGGCTCCAGCACGACCTTCACGCCCGTCTTCAGCGGCGCGCCCAGCCAGGGCGATTACGTCCTGCTCAGCGCCGGTAACCTCCAGGTCGGCGCGGGCGCGACGTTGAATTTGACCTCGCCGGCCAGCTCCTCCACTCGCCTGGCGTTTTCGCTCAGCACTTCGATCGTGCCCAACGCCGTCGTGATGCATGTCGTCGGCAACGCCAAGAGCCTGGTCTGGACCGGATCGGCCGACGCCACCACCTGGGACGTCAACAACCTGACGAACTGGAAAGACGGCGTCACGAGTGGCGTCGAAAAGTATTTCGACCTGGACAGCGTGACCTTCGACGACACGTCGGCGAACCACAACATCACGCTCAACCAGACCGTTTCGCCTGGCGCTGTGACGGTCGACACCGCGTCGACCTATACGATCGGCGGCAGCGGACACATCAGCGGCATCGCAGACCTGATCAAGACCGGCAGCGGCACCCTCGTGCTGAACCTGAGCAACAACACCTACGGCGGCGACACGCTCGTCCAGAACGGCACGCTCAAGCTCGGCGCGAACCAGGCTCTGCCCAGCGCGAGCTCCAACGTCGTCCTCGGATCCGGCTCCAACAGCGGTGTGCTCGACGTCAACGGATTCAGCGGCACCTTCAGCGGCCTGAGCACCAGTGGCACCGGGACCGGTAACGTCCTGACCAACGGCGGCGCGTCCGACGTGACGATCACCTACACCGGCGCCGGCAGCAACGCCTTCGCTGGCCAGATCACCGACGGGCCGACGAACAAGATCTCCCTGGCGCTCAACACCGGCGCTTCGCTCGTCCTCGCCGGCGACAGCACCTACACCGGCCAGACCACCATCCAAAACAACAGCACGCTGCAACTGGGCAACGGCGGCACCGCGGGCAACATCGGCGGCGGTGCAGTTCAAAACGATGGCGCGCTCGTCTTTAACCGCAGCGACACCGTCACCTTCAACGCCGCGATCAACGGCGGCGGCCAACTCCAGGCGATCGGCACGGGCACGGCCATCCTCACCGCCAACAACACCTACGGCGGCGTGACGACCGTCGGATCGCTCTCGAGCCTGCAAGTCGGCGCCGGCACCACCAGCGGCAGCCTGGGCACCGGGAATCTCGTCGCCAACGGCACCGTCGTCTTCAACCACAGCGACGACATCTCGATCGGCAACACCGTCAGCGGCACCGGAAACATCGTCAAGAACGGCGCCGGCAGCATGACGCTCACCGGCACGAACACCTACAGCGGACGCACCATCGTCAACAGCGGCACGATGGGCGTCGCCGCCACCGGGAACCTGGGCACCAGCTCCGTCATCATCAACTCCGGCGGCGCGTTCGACACCAAGGGCGTGAACCTCTCCGCACACGCGTTCACGATCGCCGGCACCGGCGTCAGCGGCTCCGGGGCCATCTTCAACAACGGCGCCAGCCAGACCACCACCGTCGCGGGCCTCACCCTCTCCGCTGACGCCACCATCAAGGCCGACGACTTCGGCCAGGGCGGCACGTTCGGCCGCTGGGATATCCGCAGCGGCAGCGCGGTGCTGGACCTGGCGGGTCACACCCTCACCAAGATCGGCAATCAGCAGTTCAGCATCGTTGCCGGCAGCGTCACCGCCGGCACCATCGAAGTGAACGCGGGCAACTTCGCGATCCAGACGACCACCGTCGCCCAGGCCGCCGGGCAGATCACCGTGAACTCCAGCGTCGGCGGCACGATGTTGACGTTCTGGCAGAACGCGGCCGGCAACGTCACGATGCCGATCCGCATCAACGGCGAGGGCAACATCATGGGCAACGCCGCCAGCGGCGCCGCCAGCCTCGCCACCGTCAGCAGCCCCATCACCCTCAACGGCAACCTGATCCTCAGCAACCAGATCCCCAACAACCCGTCCACCGCGCCGTTCACGCTGGCCGGCCCGATCAGCGAAGTCGGCGGCCCGCGCGGGATTATCAAGCAGGGCAACTTCCTTGCGACCCTGTCGGGCGCCAGCACCTACACCGGCAACACGACGGTCTCCGAAGGCACGCTCGCGCTGAACACCGGCACCACCGGCAATACAAACAACATCCCCAACTCCGCGATCATCAGCGTCGCCAACGGCGCCAACTTAGACGTCACCGGCGTCGCCACCAACACCTTCGCGCTCGCCAGCGCGTCGTCCCAGACGCTGGTGAACAACGGCACGGTGTACGGGGCCGTCACCGTGCCCAATGCGACGACGGTCAAGGGCACCGGCAGCTTCGCCGGAAATGTCTCGGTCACCGGCGGCGGACACGTCGCCGCGGGCAACAGCGTCGGGCAGATCAACTTCTCCGCCCTCTCGCTCAACGCCGCCAACCTCGACATCGAGGCCGACAACTCCGGCGCCGATCGCATCATCGTCAACACCGCCGACGGCCTCACGCTCTCCGGCGTGTCGCTCTTCAACTTCACGAACCTGGGCGGCCTCACGACCGGCACCTACACCCTGCTCGACTACAGCGGCACGGCGCTTGCGAACCTCAGCAACTTTGCGGTCGGCTCGATCGCCCCGGGCTTCAGCTTCACGCTGGTCAACAACACCTCCAACACGTCGGTCGACGTCAACGTCGGCACTTCGGTCATCAGCAACTCCACCTGGAACGTCGACGCCAGCGGCAACTGGTCGGCCTCGGGCAACTGGATCGGCGGCGTGCCCAACAGCGTGGACGCGACGGCGAACTTCGGCACGGTCATCACCGCGCCGCGCACCGTCACGGTCGATTCGGCGCAGACCGTCGGCACGATGAACTTCAGCTCGCCCAACAGCTACACGCTCGCCGGCAGCAACGCGATCACGCTCGACGTCGCCGCCGGCAACGCCGCCATCAACGTCACTGCCGGTTCACACACGATCTCCGCGCCGGTGACGCTCAACGACAACGTCACGATCACCAGCAACGCCGGCAGCGGCATCGCCTTGACCGGTGCGCTCAGCGCCACGGGCAAGACGATCACCAAGGCCGGCACCGGCTCGGTGCAGTTCGAAAACGTCCGAGCGGCGGCCCTGAACGTATCGGCCGGCTCGGCGAAGATCTCCGCCAAGGGGTCGGCCAATAGCGCGTCGGGCACGAGCGTCGTGCAGTCGCTTGCGATCGCCTCGGGCGCGTCGCTGGACCTGACCAACAACTCGGCCGTCGTCGATTACACCGGCCCGGTCGGCACGCTCGTCGGCGACGTCCGCCAGCACCTGCAATCCGGCCGGCTCACCACGAGCCTGGGCGACGCCAACCACAAGCTCGGCTACGGCGACAACGCCGTCATGAACAAGGCCACCTTCGCCGGGCAGACGGTTGACACGTCCAGCATCCTGATCAAGTTCACCTACGCCGGCGACGCCAACCTCGACGGGCAGGTCGACGTGACCGACTTAGGAGCGCTTGCCACCAATTGGCAGACGTCCAACGTCTGGACGGGTGGCGACTTTAACTATGACGGCTTCGTCGACGTGACCGACCTCGGAGCGCTCGCTACCAACTGGCAAGCCGGCGTCGGCAGCCCGCTCGGCCCCGGCAGCCTCGAATCCGCGATGGCCGCCGTCGGCCTGGGCAGCGCCGCTGTCCCCGAGCCGGGCTCCGTCGGCCTGCTCGGCCTGGCTCTGACCGCGTCGATCGCTCGCCGTCGCCGACGTCGCGCCTAAACCTTTTGGTCTTAACCAAGACCGCGGCGGCCGAAGTCCGATTCGGCCGCCGCTTTTTTGTTTTGAACTTTTCGGCTCCGCGCGCAACCTTTCCCCCGTACGACGACACCCGAGACCGAACAGCTCGAGCGGATCTACGAACGCCTGCTGGTGCTGCGCTGCCAGGCCGGCGACCAGGAGGCGTTCGCGCAGCTCGTCGCGAGGTATCAGCCGCGCCTGCGCGTGTTTCTCTCGCGCATGCTCGATGACGATCCGCATAGCGCCGCCGACGACGACGCGCTGCAGGACATCTGGCTCGACGTCTTCCGCGGCGTCGGCAAGCTGCACGACTGCGGCGCGTTTCCGGCATGGCTCTATCGCATCGCTCGAGACCGCGCGTATCGCGTGCTGCGCCGGCGTCGGCGGGTGCTCGTCACCGGTTCGATCGATCACGACCAGGTGCTCGATCCGCGCGACGAAGTGGAGCTCGAACCGGACGAGCGGCGACTCGTCCACGAATCGCTCCAGCGGCTTCCTCATGAGCAGCGCGAAGTGCTGCTCCTTCGCTTCGTCGAAGACCTCAGCTACGACCAGATCGCCGACGCCGTCGGTTGCGCCGTCGGCACCGTCCGCTCGCGCCTGCACTACGGCAAGCTCGCGCTGCGCCGTCAGATCGATGAAAGGAACAACGCTCATGACCGATAACTTTGAGGCCAGGCAGATCGTCGACGCTGTCACGCGCCGCGAGCGCCGGCGCATTCGAACCCTCGCCTTTCTCACCGTCGGGCTCTGGGTCTGGGCACTATTCTTTGTCCCCGCGCTGTTTCTGCCCATGGCAGCAAAGATCAAGTTCTACCTCCTCCAGCAGCAGGGAAATGACGCAGCCGCGCTCGCTGGCCATCCCCCCATCGATCTGCCGCGACTGATCCACGACGGAACGATCGTCACGATGATGATCGGCGGTGTCGTGTTGCTCACATCGGTGCTCGCATCGATCTGTACGGTCGCGCTGGCGTTGACCATCCGCCGGGTGACGCTCCGGCAATTGAGTCAGGGACTTGCCGAGATTTCAGAGCAATTGCGGCAATTACAACGGTCGGGACCGTGAGTTGACTCACGCACGAACACGCCCCCATTGTCTGCCAAGCCTCGCGACGCTATCATTTCGCCCCCCGTCTGTTGGCGGGCCATTGTTCACACACGACACTCGAAGCGGAGCCTGTTATGTCGCTGGATCGCAGCCTGAAGAGCGCCAGTTCGCTGGTGCGTCACCGCAACGTTCTGACGCGCACGGAGCGGCTGGAGAAGCTCAAAGAAGAAGAGAAGTGGACCGAGGCCAAGAGCGTGTTCGGCCTGCCCAAGGTCGCCCATCGCAAGATGGAATTGATCAAGGGCACCAAGGACGAGGCCGAGGGCGCCGAGACGGCAGTCGCCGGCGCGACCCCTG